>WLWF01000678.1_pt1 | contig 31939 bp, 53 predicted proteins | sample 6718331 | NCBI WGS metagenome assembly WLWF01 (sample SAMN12718692, study PRJNA515312) | sponge metagenome | isolation source: marine sponge | host: Mycale hentscheli | place: New Zealand: South Island, Marlborough, Capsize Point | collected 2003-05-01 | reverse complement strand
AACAGAATAGTCTTTGAGAGCAAGTCCGCCTAAAACGCTTGCCAAAAATAAAGATGCTTCAACATAGTATTGCTCAAAGTCCACTTGTTTTAACCATGAGTTTTTTGCACTTCAAACTCAGCAGTTAAACTAGCTCCTTTGTGTGGTTTGAATTTGCCCTCATGCTTCATTAATTTATAAGTCTTGCCAGACTTCATAAAGTGATAGCCTTTAGGTGCTTTTATTTTTTTATTCATATTTAATATTTCTTTTTAGTTTTAGACTTTTTCTTTTTTTTATTTACTGGTCTACCTTTTTTTGAACCATAAGTTCCTTTTCCCATTGGCATAATTTACCTCTTTTTTTTAGTTGTTTTTTTAGTTTGTTTTAATTTCTTAAAATCTGCTGCTGTAATTTTATTACGAGGTTTAGCTACTCTAGCTAACTTTTTTTGTTTTGGAGAATATTTACTAAATGGCATTATGCTTTCCTTTTTTTACTTTTTGGTCTTAATAAATCTGCATCGGCTTTTCTTGCACCACCTTTGCCTGTAGCAAAAGATCGTACTCTGCCTGCTGCCCAAGCATGTGCAGAAGTGCCTGGTCGAGATCCTGACGAATAATATGCACCAAGACCTCGTTTATAAACTTTTGCTAAAGTGCCTTTGGAAATACCACTAGACTTAGCGTATTTATCTATAGTCGCTTGCTTACTTCCTGCCACTTTTGCTTCTCTGTTTAGATATTCTGTTCATCATAGCTGGGGTTAATTTACCTTGTTTGTATAGTTTAGCAGTTCTTTTTATTTCTTTCTCTCTTGCCTTTGGGTTCTTTGCGCCAGCAACATACTTCTTAGGTACACCACCTTTGGTCTTTGGTACTTTCTTAAACTTTCTCACCACTTCACCTTATTTGCCCAATACGCTGCAGACATTTTGCCTTTAGCAATATTTTTTGCGTGTCTGGCTTTGAAAGACTTAGCACGCTTAGTCATGGTTTTATCACCAGTCTTGCCTTGTTGTCCAAAGCGAATGGTTTTAACTTTGTCGCCTTCTTTAGCAACTACCACGTGTGATTTGGTTTTGTGTCCTGGTGTTCTTTTCGGTTTATTAAAACCTGAAACACCAGCTCGTTTTAATCTTGAATCTTTCATTAGTGTAAAGTCGTTTCCTTAATTAAAAATATTTCTGTATCTTCGCCTATTTTATCCTTAAATAAAAATTGCATAAATGATTTTGCTTGTTCAAAACTACGAGCTTTGATGTCTGTGCCGATATAAACGTGTTCCCCAACCACACATTCCAAATGGTATAACTTAACTGGAGATGTTGAAGTCGTCATCAAACAACCCCTGTGATTGAGTTTTCGCTATCTGTCTGATAGTTTCTCTGTCACGTTCCATCAACGCATTGATTTCTGCAATATCAATCTGTGTACCATATTTACCAGCCAGCTCTGCTGACTTCAATCTAATCTCAGCTTCGGCTTCATCACGCCTTCTATCATCTTCCATGATAATTTTCATACGATCTGTTTCGGCATCAATAACTGCTTTTTGTGCTTGCACTTGAGCTTTTTGGATTTCCGCTTGTGCTAACAAGGTAGCTGGATCAGGTTTTTCTTCTTGTGGTTGTGGTGGCATTGGTGGCACTTGCGTATTGATAAAACTTTGTGCGTCTTTGAAACCAGCCATTTCAATCATCTTACTCAAAGTATTGGAATACTGTTGCAGATTAACCAAAGGATTGTTTGGGCCTAGTGTTTGTAAGATTTGTTCTTGCTTACCTGCTAAGTTATTTAAAACCGCCATACGTTCGTCATCGCTGTTTTTGGAAATTGCAACATTGACACTAACATCTTTATCGGAATCCCAGTAACGAGGATCAACAGGTACGAATTCGTTATTTAGTCTGAACATATCTTGTCCTTCTTGGTGTTTGATAACCAAGTTATTGACTAAGCTAAAGAGTTCTTTCATACCACCTTCAGCAAAATGACGACAAATTAATTCAACTCTGCCTTGCGCTCCAGACATAGTAGCGGAGACAGCAGCTTTCGTAGTACTTTGTAAGGCTTCAGCATTTAAGCCAGCACTTGCTTTAGAAACTCCAGTACGATTTTCTTTCGCTTCGTCTAAATATCCTAGTACTGGAAAGGCTTCTTTACCAACAAAAGGTACGGCAAATGGTTGTACCATACCAGGCGCACGCATACGAATTGGTTGGCCAATATCGGTGTTAAGTACGTCATCAATATTAACTTGTCCTTCAACCACACCCATTCTCGGAAAGATTGCATGACCTAAAGAATCTAAAGTATCACGCATGATTTGTGATTTTGCTCTTTGAATTGGAATCACATAGTCTGCTGGACATGAGCCAATCGCAGTATGTGGTTCTGGATCTGGGCAAAACATGACAATCGGTAAATCATCCCATTGTTCAACATTAACAACATTTATGCCTTCGCCTGCGGTACAAACTCTAATTCTTTCGTCTATACCATCGCCATCTAAGTCGTAAAATAAATAATGTTCAACGTATAAAACATTCTTGTTGCCATAACCACCACGATCGTTATAAACATTATCGTCATAAGGATTACGAGCTTCCAGTTCATCATAAACATCAGCATCTAAAGCCGAGCCTGAACCTGCGTATTGTTCCATTTCTTCTCGGTCGTACCCCATAGCCACTAAGTCGCTCACAGTTTTTACCATACGATGGGCAACATAAGGTGCTTCATAAATATTTCTCGCATTACGAGAAATCAAAACTTCTTCAGGGGGTATAGATTCAATGCAAACTTGATTTTTTTTCTTGACTCGTCTAATCGTAATATCGTAACTGGCAGGGGTTTCTTGGGTTATTTCTTCGCCAGTCGTAGGATCAATCATAGTCATGGTTTGCATTTCAACTTTTTCTTTGACGATTTCGACATCGGCATCCATAACCAAAGCCATGTAGGCTTCTGGTGTTAAGTTGGTGTATTCGTGGGTAGCAGCAGAAATGCTGTCATCCCAAAACGCTTTGACAAAGCCAGACTTTCTGACAAGAGCATCTTTAAACGCATCGTAGAGAACTTTAAAACCAGGATTCTTTTCTTGAATAATATAATTTACATAACTGGTTTGTTGTTCAGCAAAAGGTATGTCCTCAACATTACGAGGGACAAACTCAACAACTTTCTTCGTACCAAAAAACGTACGCATGATTGACGGCAACATAAATAAAATAGAATCTCGAACATCGGTAGAAATAAACTCCGACTGAAGGGAGCTATTTGCTTCTGGTTCGTTGCCTAAATAATATTCTGTGGCTTCTGCTCGTGACTCACCGATTTGGTCGATGTAGTCTTTAGCATCATCCATTTCGGATTTTAAGATGCTCTGTAATTCTTGTGTATCGATTACTTCGTCTTGATTTTCTTCTTTAGCTTTGTCGTTTTCCATTGATTAACCTATACGTATAATTTTAGATTTTAAAGGTTGCCTAAAATTATACCCCATAAACGACATACTGCCACTAAAGGAAGCAGCCGAACTTGCCATTGTTAGTGAGAGGGCATCGGCTTTGTCTGGTGATTTAATGCCACGCTTCCGCATTTCTTCTTTGCTTTCGAGTTTTATTTTTCCAGATGAGGTATATTTGTAGATAGGCGCAGCTAATTCAGAAACAAGCTCATCATCATTAGGAAGTCTGCAATCACGCTGCGCCAACCAATCTTTTATCCCAAACCACAACTCAGCTCGGAGATTTAAATAATTTTTTTTCGTAGCTGGAGCTTCGGCAACATTAATCCCACGCACAGGTAAGTTCTGTTCGGCTAATCTATCGACTACCCCAGAACCTAAACCAATGACATCAATTAAGATTTCTTGTGGGCGTTCTAAAGCGGTGCAATCATCAAATTTATTTTTTACCGCACCGCATAACTGCATTAAGTCCATAGACTGAAAAGATTTCATTTCTAAAACAGTGTTTCCTTGACGCACGCAGAGGGCAGAATTATCGCCACCATAACGGGCAACATCTAATCCCCAGATAATCGGTGCGCTTGCGGATAAAGCCACATCACGATCTATAGCTGCTTTGATTAACTCCATTGGAATTACTGTGTCATCGTCAGCACGAGGGAATTCGCCCAGTACTTCCACTCGTGCGACTGTTGAATCTTCGCCATATTGTTCGAGCATTTGTTGGAATAGTTCTTTATCTGTGCCTTCGACCGAGCGTGAGTCGATTTGTTCTTGTTTCCAGTACGAGCGTTTGCCGTGAAAAGAATCGTAAAATGGGCCAGTATTCCTTCTAGGGTTAGAAAACGTGAACCAATACCTATCGGCTGTCGGTTCGGAGAAAAACCCCTCAGAAACGCTGTAAATCGGTGCTGGTATACCTGACGCTTCATCCATAATCAAACAAACTCCGTAACTTGAGTGAATTCCAGCAAATGCGTCTGGATTTTCTTCACTCCAAAGCTGTGCTTGTGCGTAGTAATAGCCAGTATCTATCTTTAAATCACGAATTAAGGCTTCTTCAAACCATGGTGCAGGCCTGATAGTCGTAGCGGTTTTATTAAACCAATGCGAATTTATAGATAAAGTCATCCATTTACCTAATTCTGCCCAGGTTCTTGAGCGTAATTGCTGTTCGGTGTTTGCCGTAACGATTATGGTTGAGCCTAAACGTGTCGAAAGCATCCAAAGTATTAACCAAGACACCAAAGCGGATTTTCCAATACCACGACCACTAGCTACAGCCAGACGGAACATTTCTGGCAAATCTACGCTTTGATTTCTTTGTATGTGTATTCCAATATCTCGCAAAATTTTTTCTTGCCACTTCCTTGGGCCAGTAAAGTTTTCGAGGGGGGTGCCTTCTTTTCCCCACTCAAAGACGAATTTCACAAAGTTTAGTGGATCATCTTTGATATTCATTGACCATAGTTCGGTCATTAGTTCTTTTTCTGCTTCTACACCATATTTCATAAAATTAAAAAAAAATTAGTTCATTAGTTATATATATAACGCTACCACGCCTGGCTCGAAAGGGGGCCTGATTCGATTTAGTCGAGCGATGAAGTGGAGAAAAAGAAACTTCACCGCCCTAGGATTCTGATTTACTTTTGAAAGGAGAGAGAGAGTCAGAATCATTATTTTTATCTGTGCCTTTGTTATCTAAGAAAATGCCCTTGCCTTTGTCTATTGACTCATCAAAGCGTTTTATTGTTTGAGTTGCATTAGGGATTCGTTCTTTTGCGGAATTGATAACGTGACTTAAATTAATCGTATGATTGGTTTCTAAAATGTTTCTGTCTTTCCAGTTATCGGGATCTCTATTTTTTAAAAAGAATATAGCGGAGGTTTCTTTTCCTTCTAAAGCGTTATCAAATAATTTAGAGCTTACTTGTGCTATTGCCTTCGCTCTCCCTTTTTCTAGTGCGTTCTTTATGCTTTTTATATGTTTCTTTCTTGTAAGCGTTGAAGGATTAATCCCTAAACTAGCGCATATTTGACGCTCATTTAAACCCATTCCCGCTAATCTTTCTATTTCATTATGATCTAAATTAATTGCTTTTCTACCTGGTTTTTTCTTCTCTTGCATGGTTTATTTTAACTTTTTTAAGCAGTTTATTCATTATTAATCATTACTAAAAAAAGTTATATTAGTGTATTGACAGGTAGAAAAATGTATATATAATGATTTCATCATTAACAAATAAAGGAGAATTATTATGATAACAGTTAGAAACATGACCAATAACAATGGCAATAAAATTGCTAATCAATTTGAAATATGGACTGATGATTCAAGAATATTCCAAAGTTACAAATCTGTCATTGCCAAAATAATGGACAATGGCAAGATATACCTTGATAGGAACTATTGGGATTATTCAGTTACTACTGGCAAATTTAGAAACTTATTTCTAGGAGAAACCAAAAGAGAAACAGAAAAGAAAATCAAATCTGGAGAATATATCCTTACTGATTTAAACCAAGAGGAGAAATAACCATGATTATTAAAGAATACGAAAAAGAATATAAGGACTATTACATGTTTATAACTGTTCATCATTCATTAGTAGAAGTAAGGGTTTATAGTCATACTGATGATGATTTTTGTTATAGAAATAAATTTAGTGATTATTCAATAGATGAAATTTACGAGATCATTTGCTATCGAATAGATAATAACGAACTTGAAGAAGTAGCCTAGCTACTTCTTTAATTAAATTAAGGAGAAATAACCATGTACAACTTACTAATAAACTACATTGATAGCGAAGATAAAGAAGAACTGTCCTTCGGACAACACTTCAACATAAGCGGTAGCGAAGTCATAAAGCTACTTAACACTTATAAACCAAACAAATTTAAAGGCGTTGAGCGTTTTATATTTGATATTCAAAGAATTAAGGAGAAATAACCATGAACAAAGATTATTTAGACAGTCTTTCAAAAGATCAATTAGAAAATCGCATATACGATTTAAACAACGAATTAAACCAAGAGTTCCATTTGCACCGCATTATGACTATAAAAACCGCTATGAAGCTACAAAACGAGGTCGCCTATTGCAAGGCACTTCTGGAGAACTTTAAACCAATAGAGAATGATTTCGATAGAGAAATCAGACTCAACCCAAACTTTAACCAAAAGGAGAAATAAAATGCCAAAAGTAATTTACATTAATAGAAAAGATTCTTACGGAAACTCTGAGACAGTAGATCAATTTAACAATGGGCGTAAATACGCTAAAGAAATGTTAAAAGAATATCGTTTAAGTGATTCAAACGGATATTACTACATAAGCCAAAGATGTTGTAAGGGTTGGAGATAATACGAAACATGAGTAGAAATTATTTAGTACAAAGTCATTTGGAGTATTTGGTCGATCAAGGTTTGAAAAAAGGACTAACCGAAAAACAAGCCATTGACTATGCCAACAATATATTTTTTTCAAAAGGAGAATAATTATGAGTAATCCAACACAAAAAGATTATCAACAAATAGCAAAAGCATTGAATGAACATTATGGTGGTTTTGAAATAACAGAAAATCACTTAAACAATGTAGCAATCTTAAAAAGTTATAATCCAGATTCACCGAGTTGGTCTGGAGATATAGCATTTGTAGTTCATGGCGAGTCATGTTTTAAAGATATTCTTTACAGAATAGATAATAAATGGACTTGGGCGGAAAGCATGAACGAGGGCGAGTATAACTACAACAAAGAATTGATTTAAGCAGAGTAACCATGAATAAAGAACTATATTTTAAAAGACGAGCTAACTTAAAGACTGCTATACGAAATGCTAAGTCTTTAGAATTCAAGCAAGTTTGGGTATCAAAAACCATAGAACTTGATAAAATGTACCGCAGTTAAAGAATTAGAAGCAACGACATACCCCCCTATAATTCTCCCTTTGTCGTTGCTTCGCTAAACCATGCAAAGATCTAAAACTACTTTACTTAAGCCCAAGCACGTTTCGATAAAGAAAAAAAGCAGTCAGAACAGACGCAAACGTATATCCTCAAGCACCATGAATAAATCCAAAAGAAGAATGCGAGGCAAGAATCTTAAACTAAGTGGTCGCTAAGCAGCTTCCCCAAACCTACTAACAAAATATGCTTACGCTTACGCGAATGTTGCGGTAAGCGTTTCATTCCCTTACGCTCTCGCCCTTCCTCAACAATCCAAATAATATCTTTATCCACCAACGCATAAACGCTTTTGCTCACGCTTACGCGCGATAACCCTAACATCTTCCCCACGTACGCATAAGCGTCACGCATACTCATACTCTCATAACGCATACGCTCACAAATTGCCCAAAGCACGAGCTTACTCGAACTATTCAGATCTTTCCTCGCTACGTTCTCACGATACCAATACCACACGACACGCTTAAACTTGCTCACATCTCGATACTTCAACGCTAACGTAAAACTAATCTCCGCACTCGCGCTATCGCTACTCTCCGCACTCGAATTTACCCACCAAAAATCTTTATTCATTCTTACTCTCAAAAAGAGGGAATCGCCCTAGCGATTCCTCTCTTAAACATGTAAACATGTATGGATATGGGATAACACGTATTATCCTTCGCGGATAACATGGGTTTCTTAGGTCGATAACCCATATTATCCGCCAAGTATCTCCAAATCGGTAAATAATCCGCCTTGATCTTGTATTCTTTGCTTGGCAATTTCAATATATTCTGCGTTCAATTCTATTAAAACTGCCTTACGATTATGATTACTAGCGACAATGCCTGTCGTACCACTACCGCCAAAAGGATCTAAAACTGTGCCATTTTCAGGACAACCAGCTAAGACACATGGCTCGATTAAATCCATTGGAAAAGTTGCGAAGTGTGCGCCTTTAAATGGTTTAGTGGTAACTGTCCAGACTGAGCGTTTGTTTCTTTTTTTTGAACCCCATACCCTTTCTCCATCACTAAACCTTTTTCCTTTAGTATAGTCTGCTTGGTAGCCTTCTCCCATTTTGTTTCTAAGAGATGGTTCAGTTTTCGCATCTTCCTTTATCGCTTCATTATCAAAATAATATTTAGGACTCTTACTCAATAAAAATATGTACTCATGTGCCTTTGTACATCTATCTCTTACACTCTCTGGCATTGGATTAGGTTTGTGCCAAATAATATCTTGTCGCAAATACCAACCATCTTGCTGTAAAGCAAACGCTACTCGCCAAGGAATACCGATTAAATCTTTTGGTTTTATGTCTTTACTTGATTTTGGTCTTGTCACTCCATAATCTTTATCTCCTCGTAAAGATTGGTTAGTTGTTGTAGTTCTACCACCGCTCGAATAACTATCTCCTAAATTAAGCCAAACTGTGCCATCATCTCGCAACACTCGTTTAACTTCTCTGAATACTTGAGCTAAGTTTTTAACAAATTCTTCTGGCGTATCTTCCATGCCAAGTTGTTTGTCCTCGCCATAATCTCTCAAACCCCAATAAGGCGGACTGGTAATACAGGTATTAATTGATTCATCTGGTAATTCTTTTAACTTATCTAAGCAATTACCTTGTAGTATCTTTATCATTTCTTTTCTCCTTCTTTTTCTTAAAGATTCTCTCGAATTGTTCGTCAAATTTCTTTTTGTTGAATGGTCTTACATCGCTCCCTTTAGACAAAATCTTTCTCCTAATCGTGGCAAAAACAATCCATATCATCATCTGAAAATAAATCATCTTGTATATTTATAGTTTTAATTAAATTTCTGTAATTTGGTCTATCTTGTCTAAAAACATTATTAAATCTCTCCTCTGTCCTGGCCCACCACTCAGCTTTTTCTGGTGTTTCTTGTATTAATGAATGAACTTTTTTTGCACTTTTGAGAAAACATAAATCGCAGTTTCCATGAGGTGTTTCGTTATTTATAATCGGTAAATTTAAATCAAAACTTTGAGATCTCCAAAAATCATTTACATCATATTTAGTGACTTTTGCATCATACATTGGCATTGATCTAAACCTATTTCTGGTAGCTTCTTGTTTTTGTCTAGCAACCCTTCTTGGCTCGTCATATCTAAGACCTAAAACAGTGTCATATTGTTTGTGTCCTTTTTCTAAAATAAAATGTCGCATCAATTCTATTTTTAGAAATTTAGTACAGCTTCTAGCGACTGGATTAGGTAATGGATTGCCTTTTAAACCTTTGTCTAATCTTTTTTGATAAGCGGTATCTAAAAAATCATCAAACGGCTCACCATTTCTACTTGCAGTTTTATAATCAACTTGCTTGTAATAATGTTTGCCTTGTTTATTAGCATATTCAAGCCAAACTATATCAATGTTCCAATTTTCTTGACAATCTTTAACAAAATCTAAGGTTTCATCACATTCTTTACCTGTGTTTGAAAAAGTTACATAAACATCCTCTGGCAAAGTGCCATTGTAGGCATCAATAATCTGTTTCAACATATAGCCAGAAGTACGACCACCACTAAAACTAATTAAGGCAGGCCCTTCTATTTTGTATGGATTACTCATCTTCTTTCTCCTTTTTCTTGGGATACGCTTTCCACAACGCTTCGTTATATTCTTGCTCTGCCTTACGATTTTTTTTCTTTCTTCTTCTCCCAAAGCTCATAACTTAACCGCCAGTATTACCATAATAGAAATTAAGAGTATGTTGCTCATTAGCAGTAATAAACCTAATAACGTGTGATACCAAATCCAACGAGTAGCATAAGCGTTCTTTATGGATAAATCGTTAGGATCGTATTCTTCTTTTTCCATATTAATCCCAGTTTATATTAGTTTTTATATCCTCTATCGGCTCAAGCACAACGTCTTTTCTAAACAAAGTCTTGACCGAATAGTCTATTTCACTATTTGACTTAACCATACTTGCTCTCACAACCCTTGTTCTATCGAATTCTACGCCATTTTGCAAACACAAACGCTCTGCTTCTTCTTCCGAACTCAAATACAATGCCAATGCGAATCTATGCGCATCAACGAGCGAACTTGCACCACGAATACTTGCTCTTGCTGTCATATTATCTTCAGTACCAACAAGACCACTTTTAGACATATGGTGTATCGAAAGTGTTGTTGCACCCAATCTTGCGGAAATACTGGCACAAAAACTTGCATACATCTGACCAGCTTCATTGGAACTACTGATGCTCGCACTCACGAAACTTTGTACTGGATCTATGACCACCAGCTTTAAATTATCTATGCTTTCTAAAGCAGAAATCAATTCATCGCCTTGACTTGTGGTATGCAAACCTTGTGAACTGTTATCGCCTAAGACAATTAATCTTTCTTTCATACTAGGTATTGGCAAAGCATAGACTTCGTTTAAACCTTCAAACCTTTTGCCTTCTTTATCCAATGAATCGACTCGTCTATGCAATTCTTGAGCATCATCTTCCGCACTTAAATAAACTGCACTCCCAGAACTTACAATCGGATTGCCTAACCAAGAGCCAGAGCCATGAGCAACTTTCAAACATAAATCTAAAGCCAACATGGATTTACCTATACCACCAATACTTGCCATGATTCCTGGTTTACCAAGCTCAATAAAATTTTCTACCAACCACTCTCTTTTTGGTATCTCGCCTTTTAAAAACTTGATATTGAATTGTTTTAAAGGCAAACCACGATCTAAGATTTCATTTCTGACAACATCTAAACCTTGCTCTTGGTGTAAGTCGTTGAAGTCGCCAACGATAGAAGGCAATCTGACAACTGTATTATTGATTGCTGACGTAATCTCCTCTGCTTTCTTTTGTCCAACAGAGTTTGAATCGTTATCAAAGCAAATGATAAACCTAGCTTTAGTTAGCTTTCTTAAATTAGTTAAAGCAGTTAAACCAAAGTTCGCTGAAAATACGCAAACGACTGGTAAATTCGTTGCTTCAAATACTGAGTATGCTGTCGCTATACCTTCAACGACTAAGACTTGATCTAGGTCTTGCCACTCAGACCAACTGAAACCAACAATATGAACACTACCTTTGACTTCACTTGCGCTGACAAATCTTTTCTCGCCCTTCTTATCTATGTATTGCAACGACCTAATTTCTGGCTTGACATTGGTTGTAGAATATAAGGGAACAACGAGAGAATCTCTTATTGTTTTTAACCCATAATTTTTAATTTTTTTCTTCGTGAGGTAATCGTGATTCACACAATCTATGGCACTTTTAAATCTTTCTTGACAGTCTTTAGCTACTTCATCGTGCCTTTTAGCTCTTTCTTTCTTACTCCGCTCTATGTTGTGAGCAATATTGGCTTTTAATTCGTTTTGCTCTCGTAAAGAAAGTTTATTGACATCGGTGTTTGACCATTTCTTTTGCTCGCCTGTACGCCAGTTGCCATAAACAATAGTGATATAACCTTTGTTCTCGTTATAGACATACCAACCAGACTTTTCATTACTTTTATCAGGCCTTGTAATCGCACTTGCTTTGACCATACATCTAATAACTTCTCCAGACGTATCTATAAAACTAACTGCTAAACCATCGTCATTCATTTGGTTAATAGCATCAGAAATATCCTTGCCACTGCCAAAATGTAATTCTTTGTCTAAGACTAAACCATTCTCATAAAATTTCGTCAGATCCATTATCGTTACCTAACTCGGATTCAAAATCCAAGTAATTTAAAATTATTGTATTGAAAAAAGAATCTCTTTGTTCGTTAGACCATTTGTGTAACTCAAAGCTACCAGTCTGTTTCGCAATCTCTAAGTATTTTTCTTTGGATTGCTTGCGAGCATATTGAACACCAAGATTATTGGTATAAGTTTTTCTCGCTAATTTTTCTCCTTTTTCAATTCTCTCCTTTATTCTCTCTAAATGCTCCATTGAGCAACTACCATAATAAACATCATTATGTTTGTAAAGAAACCCTTGTGCAGGGAGTCCACACTCCCCACACAACGAACTTTTCTTCATCTAAAAAGGGATTTCTTCGCTGTCTAAAGGATCAACCTCTATTGGCTTCTGCGCAGCTACTTCTTCTTTTGGAAGAATAGATTCACCTTGCTCGGCTCTACTAAAGTTTTTTCCATAAGCAGGATCAAGTTCTGCATAGTTATTATCATTAATTTTAACAACGCCATTGAACCTAATGCCTTTAAGTTGCTCAGTATTTTTAAGCTCAGTAAGACCACAACTGCTAGCAAGTGCTGACAGTTCTGTTTTACCAATCTCTACCGACTTTGGCGAATTCGGATTAGCAACTGTAAATAAACCAGAAACCAAACGACCTTGATGTTTAGGGCCTTGTATCTGAAAAGTCATACGACACCCTATCCAACCGCTATCATTTCTGATTTCTGTTTCTTCTAAATATTGCATGACATATTTGCCAGGCGCTATTTGTTCATCTTCTTGGCTTACTTCTAAGCCACCATATTGTTCAAGATCCATTTTTTACCTCTTTTTTAAATGTAGTTTTTAAACACGCTGTGCAAAGAAAGATACCATCCCATTTATAAATAGCTTCGGTATCACACTCATCACAATAAATTATTTCGTTATCCATTACTTCAACATCTCCGCACGAACAGTTTCCCAATCAAAAGGTAATGATTCAGGAAGCGCATATCTGTTTTTAGCCAAGAAAGCTGGCTTTTCCTGGCACCACAAAATGCGATCTCCAGCGACAGCTTTTGTCGTCATGTTGCCACCCTTACCTTTTACTTGAACTGTGCCAAGTTTGAAGTTTGCAAAGAAACAGCAATCGCTGTGTTCAAGAATTAAGTCTGCTGCTTTTCTGTGTAGCTTTAATTCATGGCGATCATAGGCTTCTATCTCTGGAGATTCAAAACGCTTTATCTGATTGTGTGCTATTTGCATAATCGTAAAGCCTTTTTCTCTCAACTCATTTAAAAGTCTTATGTATTCACGCCAGTATTTAAGAACTTCAACATAACCTTTACCATAACCAGGTTGCTCGATTGATTTCCAATTATTATCTTGGCAAGCCTTATCCCAAATCAAAGGCTCTAACCAATCCAAACTATCCACGACAAGCGTTTTATAGTCGTTATCGTTATCAAGCAACGATTGTAAGTTTTTAAGCACATCTTCAAAATTTTGTGCCAAAGGAAAATGATCAACTTCAATCTGACCTAACCCATCTTCTACAAGTAAAAAGATTGGTTTGTTCATACTTGCTGCAAAAAAAGTTTTACCGATACCAGCACCACCATAAAGAACTATTCTTGGTGGTTTCTGTTTAGCTTTCTTTCTAATATTAGCTAGACTCATCTTTTATCTCCTTCGTTTCAATGATGGTTGCACTTTCCATACCTTCTAAAGAATCTTTCAATTCATTTATCAAGCGTTGTTTGTGATCTTGCACAACCGCTAGTTTATTACTAAGTTCTTGAACATCTGGTTCAATGAACTTAACCATGTTTAAAAGAGCCATTTGGTCTTTGGATAAATCCGCTTCCAAATAGTCCTTGCCATCTATTGTCAAAGTTGGACTTTGTACTTCTTCAACCATATTTTTCTCCATTAGATTTATAGGTTTTACATACCCTTTTGGCTGGACAAAATCTACATTGTTCGCCAAAAACGTAATTCGGTTCATCTGCTTCACACGCATCTAAAGCATTTTTTAATTCTGAAAAACCAAAATCCACCAAGTATTCGGCAGTAGTTTCCCACGAACGAACGCTTTGTTTAGATCTCGGTTGCACTATTGTCATTATCACTTTCATATTCTCATTACCATAACGAGCCAATGCGCCTAGTGCATAAATAGACATTTGTAAATTTTTCTCAGGACTAACAGGCCACTTACCTGTCTTTAAATCAACTACTTCGATTACTTCTTTATTGAAGATAATCGCATCACTTGTACCCCAACACTCAGGATTTATTTCTTCAATGCTTACTTGTTCTTCAATCAAAGGCTTGGCATTTAATTCTTTAGCTCTGCCTTCTATGTAATCCACATAAAACTTTGCACAATCAATCATATCTTGGTCGGCATAAATTTTTACATCTTCAACAGTTTCGCTTTTACCGAGCCAATAATCTTCTAGCGTGATGCCTTCTAAGTGTCCTTTCATAAGCATTTCTGCCATGTTATGTATGAAAGTACCAACGAGCGCAGGTCTGCCAACAGGTTCTCTTTCAACACCTTCGGAAAGTTTTATTGAACCAGGACACGCAAACCAACGCTCTGCGCTTGAGGGAGAATACTTAGCGTGCTTAGAAGGCATACTATCTTTTATAAATTCTTTAGTTGCTTCTGCTAACAAAATTACTTTTCTCCATTTTTTCTACATCTTCAAGATCGTATAAGACCTTGCCAGATATTTTGTAGTAAGGGCAACCAACACCAGCTAGACGTTGATTGGCTAATGTGCGTGGACTCCTTTTCCAACGATTAGCTAGTTCTTTGGCGGTAATAAATTTCTTATCGTCATTCATAGTTTTTTCTTGTTTGTTAAATTTTCCTTCCAAGTGATATAATTAAAACATAAATTATATGAAAGAGCAAAGAATGTGTTTTCGTGACCAATTAAAGATGGATGGTTTGTCCACTTCATTAGAGGACTCTCCGTGCATATCTGTTTGCTCTACAACTTATGGACTTAAAGATTCTTGTATCTGCGGTCGCAATCTTAAACAAATTAGTTCTTGGAACTCTTACGATACAGTCACCAAGAAAAAAATTGTTATGGAAGCAATCAAAGATGAAAGATCTTTCCCAAGACAAAAACTTACTTTTTTGGCTGACGATCATAATATTTCGTTTGAAAAGGCTAAACAGATTTTTGTCATTGAAAAGTTGTAGGTAAATCAATTTCTTTGAGAATCTCATCACCGATTTTCTCTATGTTTTCTCTACTCGTTTTATCCTCAATATGTTGATAACGCTTCATCATACTAAGCGATTGATGGCCCATAAGCTCACCAGTCTGTAAAAAATCTACACTTGCACTATTTGCAACAGTTCCGAAAGAATGACGGAGATCATGTAGTCTAATTTTGTCTATGTTTGGTGCAAATTCTTTACAAGCTAATTTCACGCTGTTCCAGAGCCTTTTAGGATTTTTGATACCAAATATCGTTTTTTTCTTTTTCTCGCCTTGTAGAGTCTGTATAACGCTCCGACTTTGAGAATTCAACCAAATTTTTCTAGTTTTACCATCTTTATCGGTTTTATGCTCTTTTAGTTCAATATAATCGCCATGCCAGTCATCCCATGTAGCAGAAGCAAGCTCGGATTTACGTGCGCCCGAAAATATCAAAACCAAAATGAAACTAACTGAGTGCAATAAAGAGTTATCTTCTTCTAATCTTCTAAATAATTCTTGGAATATTAAAATCTTTTCTTCTGGTGAATAAAATCTTTCTCGCTTTACTTCTGCGTGCTTCTTGATTCTACTAGCTGGATTGGTTTCCAAGTATTCGTAATCAATCGCAATCTCAAAGACAGTCTTTAAAATAGTTAGACAACGATTGGCAGTATATTTAGATCTTAAACTAAGTTCGTCAAACCAAGACTTAATATCTCCTCTGCTGATTGTATCTATTGGTAAATGACCAAAGCTAGGTTTGATGTCTTTCTCGTACAAGCGCACATACTCTTGAATGGTCTTTCTGTTATTCATTTCCAACTGTTGTTGATATTTAAAAAACACTTCGTCAGTAGTTCGTTTCTGTTTATCATTCTTAGCCAAAGGATCAAAGCTGGTATCTAGCAACATCTTGGCTTGTAATTCACTTGCAATCTTCCGTACTGTTTGTATTGGCATACCGCCATGACCAATTTTCATGGTTCTGCGTTTGCCATTGAAAGTATATTTAAGATAGTAGCTGATTTGTTTCTGGCCTTTGCTATTAGTCCAGATTACTTGTTTGATGCTTTGGTTAAGTTTATCTGAGGTTATCTTTTTCATACTAAACCAAGTAAATCTCTAAGTTCGAGATAATAGCAATTAGTAGTGATAACAAAAATAAAATAATCCAGTTTTTATAGTCTCTCATTGTTTTCTCCTTTTTAGTAAAAGAATACTAAACAATGTAAAGTGATAAAGCAAGTAGTTAAGTGATTATTAATTATTTAATAGTGTGATAGCTTCGTAAAGACTGTCTTTTGAGTTTATATTTTGCATAAGAGAGTCTTTGAAAGTTATTTTGGTTCTTTTGCTGTTCTCAAATATTTTAAATATTATGGTGTTGTATTCCAGACAGTAAAAGGCATAAAGATCAACCATACCTTGTTTGTAATCTCTGATTTTGGTATTAGCACCTCTACGCATATCAAAGCACCAATTAACTCTTTTGTGTGTCTTGTGGCACATCTTTTTCAAAGCAGCAGTTTTTACCTGGCACTTGTACATAGTGTCATCTATTTCAAAGATTATGTCGGCATGACTGCCATGTGGTAGAACGTGAACTGTATCGCTTTCTAAGCTCAGAAAACTAGCCACAGCGTACTCGCCTGCACGACCTGTTCTTTCTGTGGCTCTGGACATTTTATTCTGTCATTGATTGTTCTTCTCTTTCTTGACCAGCTAAGAATCCTGCTAAAGATCTAATTTCTGTATCTGAAAATCTTTTTCCTTTCTTTGTACCTGTTGCTAATATTTCTCTTAAATTTTGAATTGCTTTTTTAGAACTTCTTTCAGCTAATGCCTTAGAAGTTAATCCTGTTCCTGTAATAAATAAAAATGCAGGATCAGTAAGGGCCGCTCCAAAATTTAAGAATGTCATTAAACCATTACCACTAGGAGATAATTTACCAATTAATCTTAAAAAATTATTTGGAACATTACCTTTTATTAATCTTTCCATTATTTCTAATTCTTTTTGGTCATACATAGCTCTGTTGTTTGAATTATTTACAATTTTATTTAGAGCTTGTCTGTATTTATTTACTATATTGCCACCGCTTCCTGTAGCTGCGGTTTGTAATTCTGCTCTTTTTATAAGTTCGTCAAATAACTCAACTTTTTTATAACTTCTATTATTAGCTCTAGCTTGTTCTAAAATTTTAAGAGCTTTTTCATTACCGCTTGCAGCAGTATTTTCAATAAAATCATCAATTTTATCTCGTAAAACTTTTACTCTAGGATCAAAATTACTATTTTTATAAGTAATGTATAAGCTAGATCTTAATTTATCTAATTGTGCTAAATTAAATTCTTGACCTTTAAATTTATCAACAGCTTTAAGAACACCATCAATATATTGCCCATCTTTACTGCCTTTAGCATAGCCTAAAAATAAATCGTTTTCAGAAATTTCATCACTCATATTTCGTGCTAAATCATCCATATTTGCAGATAACTTACCACCAGCAGAATCAAATGCTTTATAAGAAGCATTTTTTGCATCTCTTAATGTTTCTAAAGATGTTTTTGTGCTTGCCTTTTTTGTAAAGGCATTGACTGTTTTATTTGTAATGCCCTTGACTGTGGAAGGCGCAAACAAACCACCAACAAGTCTGCCAGGAACTTCTAAAGAGGTATCTTCAAATGCTTGACCTAATGCTTCACTACCTGTACCAGCAACAGCCATAGTTCCTAATCTTTTTGCTAAACCTGCTGGCCCACCAACAGCAGCTGGTAAAAATTCACCTATAGTGCCAGCGTATTCTCCTGCTGTAGTTTGTGGTACATAATCGTCTAAAGTTGTTGCTTCTCTTAAAAATCTTCCTGTTGCAGTATCAAGAACAGGTATGTCTTTACTTTCAGTCAAACCTGCTGCTTGCAAACCTTCTTGTCCAAGTCTTGCAACCCCTCTACCTACTAATTCAGGTAGCTCTAATAAGCCAATACCACCTCTAACCAAACCACTTCCCAAAGACTTTCCAACATCTTCAACTTGTGAAACTGGTTGTAATTGTTCGGTTGTTTGTGTTCCTAAAGATTTTTGTAATGCTTTTAAAGCTCCTTCTGCTGTTTCTCCTGTAACTTCAAAGACTTCTCCATTTGGTGCTGTAATATCAAAAGTAGGCATTATTTTTTAGGTGTAATTTGATACCCATCAATTACTTTAATATCTTCGTTTAAGTCTATTGGTATATATCCAACTTCAAGCATAGCTTGTTCTGGATAAACATTAAATTTTTTAATAATGTTTTTATACCTTGTTTCTACTTTATCTAAAGATTGTAAAAACTGTTCTTCACTTTGTGCTTGATCTAAACTTGATAAAGTAGCCATTAACAAATCTAATTCTCTTTCACTTACTTGTCCTAAAGCTCCACCAGTTGGACTTGCTTCTCTCATTCTTTGTAATCTATCAAAACCAATACTTGCTTGTATTGGATCAATTAACCTATTTATATCTAAAGCAGCAGTTCCACCAATATTTCTAAGTATTTGTCCGCCTAATCCAGTTGTAGGCAATGTAGATTTTTCTATTGCATTTTTTATTTGGTTTATATTTCCTAAAACCACTCCACCAGTAACAACTACTTCTTCTCCTGATTTTGTTTCTTGAGTTAATACTTTTTGTTGTCTTGCAAATGTTTGTGTTCCTTGTATTGGCAATGCCATTGGTATTCCTCTTTCATCCATAACAACTTTCCCTTGTTCATCTCTTTGCCAAGCTGTATCTTTAGGCGGATCTCCAAAATCTTGTCCTTGAGGGCCTACATTTATATTAGTAACTTGTTTATTTAAGGTTTTAAAATCAGTAAAAGTGCCTTTATATCCTTGATCTTGAGCAAATTTATATTCTTGTATAGCTGAAGTTTCTTTAGGATCAACTGGAAACATTAATTTACTTACTACATCTGCTTGCGATGCTTGATTTAAAGAAAGTATAAAATCTTTTTGTGATTTAGGTATATTTAAGTTTGTTATAACTGTTCCAAGTTGTTTACTTTGTTCAAGAGCTTTTTGTCTTTGTCTATCAACTTCTGCTTGTTGTCTCATAGCTTGCGCCCTTTGCATAGCACGACCAGCAACATCTCTACCAGCAAACGCATCACTTAAAGCAGCTAACATATATCCAATTTTTTGATTTCTTGTCATTCCATTTGCACTTGTATTTGTATTTGTGCTTGTATTTGCTTGTTGATAATTGTCTTTGTTAATAGTAAAAGGCTGTTGTTCTTCTGTCTGACTAAGCAAGTCAAAAGCAGTTTGATTAGTAGGATCAAATAAATTATTCATAATTAAGCATAACTCCCATAAGGATTAGCGTTACCTGTAGTATTGATGGCCATTAAACCCTTCACGTCTTTTTTGGAGGGCCACCTGCCAACCCACCTGTAAAAGCTGCCGCAGCCAAGCCTGCACCAGTAGCTAAAATATCACCCAAGCCAGTTTCTTTTTTGCCTATTTGACCAATAACCGCAGGAGATATTTGTCCTGAAGCTGCTTGTAAAATTCCTAGCTGGCGTAATGGCTGGTCGATTTGTCTTTCAAACTCACCTCGTTGTGCTTGTATTCTAGCTTGTTCTAGTGCTTGTTGTTGTCCACCGATACCAGATAATAAACCAAGCGTACGATATTGTTCGCCTAACTCACCACCTAATAAACCAGCTTGTTGTTGTCTAGCTCTTAATTCTAAATCTGCTTGACCAAGTGCTGCTTGTTGCCTACGAGCTGCATCAGCTTCAGCCATGCTTAGTGCTTGACCAAATCCTCTAGAACGTAAGCCAGCGATTGTTTGTGCTGCTTCTTCAGCAAATGGTCTAGTAGCTTCTGACTCTATTAGAGCAGAACGACTACCACCAAACGCACCAGCTCTTATTGCTCTGGATTGCGCTTGTTGTTGCGCCATGTCTTGTCGTCTTTGAATGTCTGCTAATGCAGGCTCTAAGACTTGTTCTGTGTAAGGATCTTGATAGCGAGCTATGTCGGTATCTAGTAAAGATGCAGCTTGCACAGTAGGTGTGCCTTGTCTTGCCAAAGCAGCTAAGTTACTTCTAGGATCAAGAGCCATAGCTTGACCAAATAATCCTCTAGTTGCTTCCATAGCTTGTGCTTGGTCTGGTGTTAAACCAGCAACCATTTCGCCTGTGTATGGTTGAAATCCCATACCAGAGGCTTCTAATCCTTGCCTAGATGCTTCTGTATAAAGATCTTGTAGATAATCAGGTACTATTGCTTCTTGTGTTGTTGCGCCTTTAGCCATTGTTGTTTCTCATAATTCTTTTCTAATCATATATTCTTGTTTGTAACCAAGATGTTTAGCTTTTCTTTTCCAACCTTTACGACCACCACCATATAATCTTTTTATACCAATGGCTTTAGCAAAAGTTTCAATAGAAGCTAATATAGCTTCTAGTTCTTCGTATTTGCCACCACAAAATAATAAATTCATTACTTTGTGCTGTGGATAAGTAACAATTTCAGTTATAAAGGCTGATTCTTTACCTGGCCACAAATGGAAAAATCCATGTCTTATTTTATCTTCTACATCGTCTATTGTATAGGCATCTTGATGTTTTAATGCAGGCTCAATAAATTGCTTGCAATAATCCCATTGCAGTTCCCAATCTTCTTTTTTAATCACCCTTTGCATATTCAACTAAACTAACAAAAACATTTATATTAGCGTGGCTAACTTGTATTTTAAGTATCTGTCCAGATGTTAAAACTAAATCTCTACTTAATAATTCTTCTGTCGAATGAGCAGTTATATTTTTTTGTTTAAAAATATAAAAATTACTAGCTCCAGTAGTAACTGTTAAATCTATGTTAGTTTGTTGGTTGCCATCATCAGCTACCAAAATAGACTCAATAATTGCAAAATCAAAGTCTGTACCGCTTGGTGCGGTGTAAATTGTTTCCAAAGAAGAAGTGCCAGTTACGTCAAGTTGAGCATTAATTATTCGTTGTATATATTGACTTTTACTAGCAGGATCTATCATCTACGACCTCTGGATTGTACATCTAGTCTAATCTTGCCAACTTGAAAGTCTTGTGTAACATCGCCTTCTATTTTCATCTGCACTTGTCTAGCAGAAAATCTAGCATCGGTATAACCATCAGCATTGAAAGAAAAACTACCAAAATCTGTATCTGCACCTAATGGTGTAAAACGACCAGTAAAACTTAAAGTTATTGCTGGTAAAGTTGTAGTTTCTTCATCAGGTAAGATTTGATTTACTTGTGCTACTTTATCGCCATTACCTATTTCCAATGGGCCTGTTTGACAAAAAGGCTTTCTTGTTCCCAATCCTGGTGAATTAAACAAAGCTCTTTTGTCGTGTTCATAAACAAAACCACCAGAATCACAAGCGATTGGATTATCAAAGACACCTTGATCTACCCAGCAACCTCTATCGAGTTCACCAATAGACCAAACATTATCTAAGTAATTCCAAATGATATATTTATTTGGCGATAGTTGGTCTGTATCACCAACAGGAAAAAACCACCAAATCTCATTGTAATCAATGTTATGTGCGCCAAAGGTAGCTTGTTGCGTTCTTTGTTGTAAGTTGTCAAAGATAAAATCATGGACATCTGATTTAAGTTCTCTAACTCTGCCATCGTAGGTAAAGAAAGAGTTTTCACTTATCCAAGATAAAAAGTTACCAGAAGATATAATTGATCTTGGACTGATTGCTTTGCAATTTACCCCAGCATCTTGTATGCCATAAACAAAAGGACTACCAACGTAGTACATCTTGTTTATACCAACATCGGTAAAAATAATAATATCGTTACCATACTTGACTGCGTAATTAGCTTGACCACCAGTAGGTATTTGTAAATCGCCTGCTGTATTTCTAGCAGAAGATGTCCAAGTAGTATTATCTTCTCTATCAGACCAGGCTATTTTACGAGGATCACCACCAGAACCGATTGCTACTAAATGTCTTTCATTAGTAACGATAACTGCTTGACAACCAATCGGTGCATTGGTTACTGCGGTAGCTATAGCATCTGGACTACCACTACCAGCATCAGGTCGCCATTGATATATCTTGCCATCACCTGCAAAACAAAAAATTAAATGTTCTCCCCAGTTATCAAAAGAAAAACTTTTGGTATCAAATTGTATGCCTGATTGACTTCGTTCATCTCCCCAATCTTCTACACCATAGTGATATGCACCATAACCAGTTGAGGTAATAACATCATCACCAACAAAACCAGCAGGCGTTATGTCATACCAAGTGCCATTATAAAAAACATTTACTCCAGCTCTAGTGCCAATAGCTAAGACTTCTTCACCATCATTGGTTTTGTAAGAATACATACCTATTGGAACTGCTGGTTGAATAACTCTTGAAGCAGATGAAGTTGCAGCAGATGTACCAGTACCAGTTGTAGCGACAGTAAATGTCGTGGTAGAAGGCACAGATGCTACTGTAAAAGTTGTGTTGATTTGATTAGCAGTAATACCACCTGTAGCTGCAAAATCTTCTAAGACTACTGTATCGCCAACAAGTAAGTTATGCACAGCAGTTGTAGTTACAGTTATGTTTGCGCTTGATGAAGCAGTTGTAACTGTGCTACTAAAAAATGTACCAATTGGATTTTGTCTAAAAAATGTCCAGCCACCCAAAGGTTTTAGATAACCATTTTCAAAACGTACTAAATCACCATCGACAAAACGACCTTTATTGGCATAGTCTGTGCCATTCTTTATTATTCCTGCTGGGGGTGTTATTTGTACTAACGCCATGACTTATCTCTAAAGTTAAGCCGTTCTTTTCCACATATAAACGACTATATAAGGTTGTAAGTTATTGTGAGCTGCTCCACTACCAGTATTGCTTGTAGTTTTTTCACTTCCTAAATCAGCTCCAGTTCCAGGATTATCTACATCAAATGCTTGTGAAAAACTACCAGAAGCGCCAGAAGGAAAAATACCACCATGCGAGTGAGCTGGTAGTTCGCTTGTTGTAAGTGTATGAGTTTTAGCACCACCTGTTTCTTCGACAGAATTAAAATCTGAATCAGAAGAATTTAAACCAACTAATACTCGACCAGCACCAAAACTTACCCATGTACCAAAGCCTAATAATGTTGCTGGATTAGTAGAAACACTAGCATTTATATAAATTGATCCTACTGGATAAACACCTGCTAAAACATTTGTGCCATTTATTTGTACTTCTCCGCCTGTAGTATTGATGTTTCCAGAAGTAGTTACAGTAGTTGCGGTTAAAGCAGTTGCACTTAAAGTTGTTGCTGCAACTGTACTAGCAGAATTTGCACCAATCGCTGTGCCATCTATTGCACCGCCATTAATATCTACTGTAGTTAAAGTTGAAGTGCCAGCACAAGCAATACTAGCTAATGTTGCTGTGCTAGAAGAACTAAGTGTAGTGAAAGCTCCTGTATTAGCAGTGCTTGCACCAATAGTAGTGTTGTCAATCGCACCACCCTCACAATCAATCGTGCCATTTACATCTAAAGTACCACCGACTGTAAGAGTTTTACCAGAGCCTACATTAAGGCCTACTGACGTACCATTACCAGCACCATTAAAAATACCATCAACAGCATCAAGATTTGTATTGATTTTACCACCCCAAGTATTCGTGCTTGCGCCTACTTCTGGTTTAACTAATGATAAATTGGTCGTATTTGTATCTGCCATAATTAGAAATTATATATTATTTTAGCCACCGATTGTTTTTGTTTGTACTACAGGATTTAGTAATTCGTTGATCTGAGCATCAAGACCATCTTTTTTAGCTTGGACTTCATCTGCACCCATAGCTGCTTCAACCCAACCTTGTACATTACTTGCAGTTAAATCTGCAAAAGCTGTGAAGTTTGATAAGTCTTCAGTGTTTAAAGGTTGTGTGCCGTATACTGAAGCAGTAGCAGGTATATCATTACCTTGTATATCTTTTACAGTATTAGCATCATCTTCAGCGTTTAGTCGCCAATGCACTAAAAAAACAGTATCAGCGTTGCTGTCTATTTCTTTAACATCTACAGTTTTACAATCCCATGTATAGTTAATTGCCATATTATCCTTCTAATGATTCTATTCTAGTTTTTAAATCGTCTATAATATCTTGTTGTTCTTGAATAGCCTTAACTGCCATCCACATAATTTGTTGCTCTTTAACTCCTAACCTTGCTTCATCTCCTTCTCCTTGCTCAGTTACAAGAGCTGGAAAATCTGTTTGAATATCTTGTGCAACTACACCTAAATTTGTAGGCTCACTATCTTCTTGTTCTTTGTAGCGAAAAGTTTTTAATTGTAATTTTTTTATATTGTCTAACTGTGCTGTTGCATTACTTATGTCTTTCTTCATTCTTTCGTCAGAATAATTAAAGTCATTAGTAGTGTAATTACCAATACCGCCATTTGACATTATTACAGCCCTATTAACAGGAGTGCCACTTGCAGTATCTCTACACTTTAAAAATTCTGAAGTTCCATTGTTAGGTGTGTTCCAAAAATCCAATCTCATAATTTGTGGTGGCCCTGAGTTTGGATTACCTGTGTGCATAAACTTAGAAACATAAGTTGAAGCAGCAAACTCTTGAACTTCTAGTTTGTTAGAAGGACTACTCATTCCAATTCCAAATTTGCCATCGCCATTAAATGTTGCAAGAGTAGCATCACTTGAATTAGCTATCCTTAAAGCATAATGACTACTTGTACTACCAGCAGATACTCTTAATCCAAATTGGTCACCTCTTATCCAACTAGCAGCATAAGAATTACTGTTAGAAACTACCTTTAACATTGCATCTGGAGAAGTGCTTCCAATTCCAACCTTTCCAGAAGAATCAATAGTTAATTTATCAGAGCTATTAGTTGCAAATACCATTGAATTATTACTGTGGTTATATTGCATTTTTCCTGCGTAAGTACCTGCTGCTGTTCCTGTAGCATCAGAAAAATAAAAAGTACCATAACTTGACGTACCACTTCTTATGGTCATTCCAGCATTACCACCACCACCATCAACATCAGCGACAGTTAAGCTATCACCAAAATCAGGATAACCTGCATCGGTTGTACCAATCATAACTTGCTCACTACTACTAATAGTTATAGCAGTAGCATTAGCATTATCGTCTATACCTTGAGAAGTAAAAGCACCACTTACAGTTAGATCAGATGGTGTAGTTAAAGCACCACTTAATTTAGCAGAAGTTACTGTGCTGTCAGCAAGCGTAGTTGCTAAAGCAACATTACCTGTGCCGTCAAAAGAAACTGCACTAGCAGTAACATTACCAGTTAAAGAAAAGTTTCTACCTGTAGCTAAAGCAGTTGCGGTTGCAGCATTACCAGAAGTATCTTGTGTGCCAGCAGTATTTACACCAGGTAAATTGATATTAGCTGTGCCATCAAAAGATACACCACCAATCGTTCTGGCAGTTTGTAAAGCTGTAGCGGTAGCTGCGTTGCCTGTAGTGCTTTGATTTAAAGTGCCGACAGTCGCAGTTAAAGTACCACTAGCTAAATTCGTTAAAGTAACATTTCCAGAAAGATCGCCACCCAATGTTATGACTGGTGATTTATTAATCGTAACCGCAGATGCTATATCTCCACCATCAATATTTAGTGAAACTGCTGTTCCTGTTGCACTAAATATTGCGTCTATCGTATCTAAATCAGTATTTAAAGAAATACCCCAAGTATCTTCGGCTGCGCCTATCTCTGGTTTTATAAGACTTAAATTTGTTGTTGTTGTGTCTGCCATATTATGCTACTTCTTGTTCGTCTAAATCTGTCCACGTAGTTGTCGGATTTGTTTGGTTTGTCCAAGTATCACTTGCCACAGTTTGTTCTGTCCAAGTATCTGCTGCAACTATTTGGTCTGTCCATTTTAACCCACCAATAGAACTAAAACTAGAGATTGCTGCAAGCGTAGCAGTACCATGATCTATTTGTGTACCAACTGAAGTAAAGCCAGAAGTTGCTGCAATAGTTTGTGAAGCAGCAATAACTAGACGACCAGCAGAACTAAAGGCAGAAACGCCAGCCATAGTTACTTTACCAGCGTCAATTTGTGTACCTACAGAACTAAAACCAGATACAGCTTGAATCGTTGCTGTACCTAAATCTATCTGTGTACCTACTGAACTAAAACCACTTGTACCTGCAATAGTACCTGCACCAAGTTTGATGATAACGCCAGATGCACTAACACCGCTAACGCCAGCTATTGTGGCTTCAGCTTGGTGTGCTAAGTCGTTATATTTGGATCTGCTGTAGTAACCCTGATTATAGCCGATACTGGCCATGCTGTTACGCCAATGTTATATCAAGATCTCCAGCATTGAATCTAAAAACATCACCACTACTTACGACTTTTGAAGCGTCTAAAGTAGAGTAAGCTAATAAATTACCGCTAGAAAGAGCATCTAAAATACCAACCGCAACTACAGTTCCATAATCGGCTGTAGCTGTAGGATATTCAATAGCTGCTGAATTTGTTGCAGTTGTAGGGTTTGTACCAGAAACAGTAAATGCTCCTGTTTGTCTAGCGTAAGCTCCGCCAGAAACTTCTGTACCACCACCAGTATCAGATGGTGCAACAGTATATAAAGCTACATATAAAGTAGTTGGTGCTGTGTAAGCATTACCACCAAATACATGGTCTAAAACTTTATCTTCTAAATAATCACTAAATCCTGACATATCTTACCTCAACTCTTAAAATGATAAGTTGTTTTGTGTGCTTTGCCATAAGTTCTTCTTCTTGGTATTAAAGAGCCTTTGCCAAATTCAGCACGTTCTTGTTCCATTCTCATTTCCTCTAATGCTTTTTCAAACAACTGAGAAAACATACTGACACGTTCATCTTCCATTAAGTAGATCGAAGCGTGTTTTAGACAACCATATAAATAAACATCTGGATGTCCTGTCGATAGAAAGTTAGTAGTGTTTGTGCTACTCAACGCTGCTATCGAAGCGTAATAGGTTAATTGTAATGTATAACTTGTGTCAGGTGTAGGTGCTAACTCTAAAGTTTTATCAACAATAGAGAAAAAGACTGGTTGTCCAGAAGTATTATCGTTAGCTTTTCTATAAACATCTAAAGATTCTATGGATTGTTGTAATAAAGGTGTGAAATCACCAGAGGTAATTTCTATGTTTATAGCTTCTAACCAATCAGTAGGTAAAGATAAATATTGACTATCGGCAGTAGCAGTTGCTCTAACTACCATATCTTTGGTTCTTAATCTTCTGTTAAGTTCACCTTCAGTAGCATCAATAAAAAAATCTAATTTAGAAGTTAAATCACTTCTATTTAGAAAATCTGCTATCTGTGTTTTTAAATCATCGTACGTCATAATTTACCTTGCCAGGTTCTGAAAAGTTTATTGTTGGGATCATTCAACCATTTTTTCCATTTGGCTTTATCGTTCGCCCAACCTTCTCGTATAGCTTTTTGATATATTACCATAGGTACTTCCGCAACATGGCGTAATTCTTTACCTGGTTTTATTTCTTTTAAGTCTTTAACGTGCTTCAAAATTGGAGCTACGTTTTGTTTGGTGTGATAAACAAACTTGTCATCTTCTGTAGCGAACTCGCTAACAAAGTTTGTTCTGGTGTCTATTACTGTTCTTCTTGCCATCTTAAAAAAGAGGGGTGATTACTCACCCCCCTTAATTATACTTATGATGTAGATAAGTCGTATACAGCTCCATGAGCAGCTTCGTTGCTCACTTCTAAACCGAATTCAACCACTAACATTTTAGTTTCAGCATCACCAATAGTTGAGATATCAATAGTTTCAAAATCTCTAAGATAAGAAACTTTTGCGTACTCAGGATCTAATAGTAAGGCAGTTCTAGCTCTACTTCTGTTTGAAGGAACTACTTGTAGTTCTCCAAAATCACCAGAGTAGATAGATACAGACGCTTCAATAGTGTTTGCATCTACAAACTGTCTAGCTGAACTTCTACCAGTAAAACCAGATACAACTGATTTCACGTGAGGGCCAACAACTAGCAATGAAGGCTCACCACCATTAGTGAAACAAGCCTGTTGCACAGTCTTAACAAGAGCTTCAGTAATAGCTCTTTGCGTTCCATTAGTAGTAGCTGCACCACTTCCGCCATAAACACCATTAGTACCAATAGACTTATTAGTAGTGATCCAAGTTTCCAGACCACCTGTTTGTCTAACAGTAGTAGCGTTACCAGCGTTTTTAGCATTGTTTTGAGTTAAGGCTTCTTCCATATCTCTTTTCAACGCTTTAGCCATAAGGGCTAATTGGTGTGCCATTTCACTTCTTTTGCCAGCAGCATCAGAAGCATTTTGTGAGCCAGTAACAGTAGCATCTCTGCTGCTGATTTGACACACGTTGCTTACCCTAGAAGTAGCAGTCGAAGCTGCTCTTGAAAGTTCAAAACCTTCTAGTTTCCCAGTTGCACTTGGAGTTGGCAGAGATTCTACTTGCCAATCGAATTGCACGTTTTTTACATTGTTTTTACCAATGGCACTCATTACAGGAGTTGCTGTAGGAGAGATGTTATAAATAACATCACTTAATTGTTCTCTGTCAGCAGTCGCAGTATAAGTGTCAAAGGCGTTTGTGACTTTAGCCATGTTTATATACTCCTTCTAGCTTTCGCTAGAAATTAAATTAAATTTTCAAATACTTTAGCTGCATCTTGGACTTTGCCAGATTTAGCTAATTTCTGTTTTGACTTTTTCAAAGGAGTTGTTTTCTTAACTTGATTGGCAGTACCAGGTCTAGCTACTCTGGCTGGTGCTTTCTGCGTTGGTTTCTTCTTTGTTGCCTTGATAGTTTTATCATGCAACCAAGAATTTCTTAAACCTAACAAAATGCGGTAGTCATAAACTTGATCCATTTCTTGTGGCGTGAATCCTAAAATGTTTATGGCGTAATCCCTAATAGCTATCTTTTCAGAATTAGCTTTTTCGGCATCTTTCCATTCTGGAACTTTTTTCAATAACTCTTGATTACCAAGCTCAACAAATTCTTTAACTTGTTTTTGTTGTTCAGCAAGTTCCTCATCTCTGATTCTTTGCTGTTCAGCTTGAGCTGCATCCAAACGTTTTTGTTTTTCGTTCCAAACATCTTTTTCACGAACATAAGCAATAGGATCTTCGTCATATATAGCTTTCCAATCTGGTTCTTCACCTAACTCAGCTTTTAAATTAGCTTCAAGTTTCGGTAACAAATCCTTATAAATGTCATCCTTTTGCCTTAACTCTGCTTGTTGGCCTTCAATCTCTTTACGTTGATTAGCCAATTCTTGAGTCTTGCGTGTATAGTCTTGCTGACGACTGTAGCCGTTTTGGAGTTCTTCGAGTGTGACTTCTACTTCAACACCATTTTCTTTAATGGTATAAAGTTGAGGTTGCTCGTCATCCAAAAGCTCTACTTGATCTTCTTGTGACTCATCTTGATCTTCTTCAAGATATTCTTCTTCTGTTTCTTCGACTTCTTCGGCAGCTTCCGCTTCCATTTCTGGTTCTTCGGTAACTTCCTCGATTTCTTCTACAGATTCTTCGACAGCTTCAACAATTTCTTCTACTGGTGCTTCTTCTTCAGGAGTCAGTAAAGTAGTAAATGCTTCTTCTGCCTGTTTTAAATTTGTTCTTAATGCAATCGGTTTTTCCGTTGTTGCCATGTTTTTACCTCATTGTGTAAATAATGTTTGAATTTTACTCTAAAAGACTAGGAAAGCTCAAGGTTTATTACCTGGTTATGCTTCTTATCTTGTCTAATTGAGACTTAGTTATTCTGCCTTTTTCAATAATAATCCTAAGATGTTTTTCTACTTCAGGCAAAATTCTGATTGCTTTGTGTAAATCTTCTCTAAAACTACTATCGGCTTCAGAGGAGTTTTCCCACTTTTGCATATATTCTTCTTTGAGGTTAGCAACAGCTTTTTTAAATACATCGCTATTTAAAATAACTTCTGCTTCGTTAGCTTCTAATACTTCTTTTTGTGAGGGCATAATTTATCCTATGGCTTGGTAAATAACTTCTTGGACTAAAAATCCTGTAACGCCTAAAAATATAGTTAGGACAAATATCAGGGTGTTTCTAAGGGTTTTGTTAAGTGAGGTAATACCATGTTCAATAGATTCTAAACGTCTATAGTTTTCTTTCCAGCGTTGTTCACAAGCAGCTTCGTGCGAGCTTAAACGCTTATCTACTTCTGTGACTGTTGCTTTTGCCATTAATAACTCCAAACAGTTGGTCTTGGTCTTTCTTTTGAGTGATCTGCAATATCCAAATGAATGAATCTACTATTGCCTTTTTGATTAACACCAATACCTGTAAAACCATATTCTTGTGCATGAGTTATAATTTTATATGCTTCTGTGCCACGACACAATATATCGACTGCAAGACCTGTAGTATGTGTACCAGGCTTGGCTTTTTTTGCTTCGATTGGATGATCTGGACAACGATAGCCAGAACTGACTACAAAAGAAAAATTTAAAAAAGTTCTAAGAACTTGCAGTCTATTGAGTAATTCTTCTTTAATGCCTTCCTTGCCACAATGCTGACAAGCAAATTCTTCTGCTTTAAAGTTTTTATATAATTCCCAGTTCATCTTCAAATAATACTTTTTCAGCCATATAGTATTCACCTACAACCATTAAATCTTTGTTCATTTCTTTTGCTTTACGTTCGGCTTCAGCAAAATCATCTGCATAAACCAACGGGCCTTCAAATATCTTAACGCTCTTATCGGATAAGACTGCTGGTATTTCTGTCATAAAAACCATATCAAGGTCTTAATACATCTTTAACATTTTCTTCTCGCATATTATTACGAGCTACACCTTTCCATTTTTCAGCAGTTCTTAAACCGCCAAGACCAAGTAAAGATAAAGTTAAAGTCATTAGTCCTTCAGTATTTAAAACTGGTGGCTGTATTGATGAGCCTGAGATAACTACTATCCAATTCATTAAAGGTGCTAAAAAGTATTGCCACATCAGGGCTAATGCGCAGATCCAAAGGATTGCGGGCCTACTTCCCGAAACAAAAATACTAGGATGTTTAGCTTGTTCTAAATTAATTTCTGCTTGAGCTTTTTGCAAATCAATCATTTGTGATTTGATACTAGCTTCTAGTTCCATACGCTTAGTTTTATCAGGTATGGCTTTACCAATTAAATCACTTATTGGTTTAAAAAATTTATCAATCATTGTCTTTACCCTCCAATATCTTTTGTAGTTTCATAGCTTTTTCATGTGCTGAATCAACGTGTAAATTTTTATCAACTATTTTTTCTAGTTTTAAACTTTCTATTTTATTATTACTAATATAACGCCAAGTATAGCCATCTTTTGAATATACACCAAAGACAGTTGTACCCATGCCAATCTTGATTATCATGGCTTGTTCGCCATCTAATAAGACTTTATCGCCTTCGTTGAATTGTGAGTTTAGTTTGAATTTAAGACCTTTGATAAAAGAAACAGAATAGTCTTTGAGAGCAAGTCCGCCTAAAACGCTTGCCAAAAATAAAGATGCTTCAACATAGTATTGCTCAAAGTCCACTTGTTTTAACCATGAGTTTTTTGCACTTCAAACTCAGCAGTTA
>WLWF01000677.1_pt1 | contig 31973 bp, 38 predicted proteins | sample 6718331 | NCBI WGS metagenome assembly WLWF01 (sample SAMN12718692, study PRJNA515312) | sponge metagenome | isolation source: marine sponge | host: Mycale hentscheli | place: New Zealand: South Island, Marlborough, Capsize Point | collected 2003-05-01 | reverse complement strand
AACCACCGGAGGAACAATGATTCTCAACACACCATTTTACAAAAGCGCAGTGACTGATGATGTAACTGCAGTTGGACAAAACTTTTCAGCAAGCAAGTTTCATGAGCACACATTGAGCACTGCACCCACAGAGCAGATTGATACTCAAGGTGCATTCAAAGGGCGCATCGAAACTATCATCGTACGCATGACAGGCTTGGCATCTGGTAACACCACAGTAACCATCAAAGGTACTTGGGATGAAGCAGGTGATGATATTTGGTTTCCAGATACAGATGGTACCATAGCAACAGGCATCACAACAACCAGTACAGGTAGTGGTGTATTCGAGTTCAAACTGCCAGTACAGCCCGATACAGAAAGTGACAAGGCATATTTGTTCTTCAAAGTAAATGGTTCTACCACAGTGACGGTAGACGCTTCGTACATCTTTTGGAGTAACTGATGCCAGTAGCCAGTCCCTTCGAACCAGTTGGGGGTGGCACGGTCAATCTAGAGTATGAGGATATATCCTCTCAGGCTGACGGTTCCACCCAAAGTTTCACAGTAAGCAGTGCCTACAAATCGGGTACTTTGCAGGTATATTGGAATGGGATTCTACAACTGTTCTCGGACATTGGAGAAACCACAGTCACAAATTTTACAACACAGTTTACACCATCAAGTAACGACAACCTAGTCGTTATTTATGTAGAAAAATAGGAGCCATCATGGCAGTACAAATCGCCAAAGAGCAAATCAAAAACAATGCTATTGACAACAACAAGTTGGACCTTAGCGCAAACTATACCTTCTCAGGTACCCTTGCAGCAGCCACACCGAGTTCGGATAGCGATGTTGCGATTAAATCATATGTAGACGGATTGGTCAGTGGATTGCACTGGAAAGAAGCCGTAGAAGCCGCTACTACTGCGAACATCACACTGAGTGGAACACAGACTGTTGACGGTGTATCTCTCTCAGCAGGTGATAGAATTTTGATCAAGGACCAAAGCGATGCGACAGAAAATGGAATCTATGTGGTGGCTGCTGGTGCTTGGTCTCGTGCTACTGATATGGATGCAGGAAACGAGTTCCCAGCTGCAGCAGTGTTTGTCAAAGCCGGTACCGTTAACGACAATCTTGGCTTTACTTGTACTAACGATTCTGCTCCTGAATTAGGCACAGACAACATTAACTTTACTCAGTTCAATGGTGCTGCTAACATCGTTGCTGGCGATGGCCTGGCCAAGTCTGGTAACACTTTGTCTGTCAATGTCGATGACTCTTCTCTTGAGATTGCATCGGATTCATTGAGAGTAAAGGATGCAGGTATCAGCAACGATATGTTGGCTGGGTCCATTGCGAACTCAAAGCTCGCTAACTCTACTATCAGTGGTGTTGCACTTGGTTCTAACCTTAGTTCATTGAGTGCTGGTAACGGTATCGCAATGACATCGTACAATGGTTCTGCTGCTGTATCTGACTTGACTATCGACTTAGATGGTTCTAGTCTTACTGTTGGTGCTGGTGGTATCAAGATTTCTACTGCTGGTGTTGGTACACTTCAACTTGCTGATGCATCTGTAACTGCTGGTAAACTTGCATCAAGTGCTGTAGAAACAGCAAAGATTAATGACCTGGCAGTCACTGAAGGTAAACTTGCTGCAGCCGCAGTAGCCACAGCCAAGATTGCTGATTCTGCAGTAACCAATGCAAAACTCGCTGGTTCAATCACTGCTGGTAAAATCAACTTGGGTGATGGACTTGAAGATGACCTGTCTGGTAATGTTCAAATCTCTTTGGACGGTGCTACTCTTGCTGTTGCACCTGCTGGATTGAAGGTTGACGATGGTGGTATTACATCAACTCAACTTGCTACAGATGCAGTAACCAATGCTAAGATTGCTGACAATGCTGTCGATACAGCAGAGTTGGTTGACGATGCTGTTACTTCAGCAAAGATTGCTGATGGTGCTGTTGTTAGTGCAGCATTGGGCGATGGTTCTGTTGTTTCATCTAAAGTTGCAGATGCAGCAATCAGTGCACCGAAGTTGAACTTCTTTGCTTCATATGAAACATTGTCTGCTGGTGACGGTAGTGCTACTACATTTGATGCTTCTGCTGCTGCTGATGCTACCATGCTCGGTGGTGCCATTGTATTCCGAAACGGTTTGGCAATGGGTCTTGTTGAATCTTCACCTTCTGGACAGGACCAGTATACATTGTCTGCTACTGGTGGTAGTGGCTCGACATTACGTGTCACATTCGGAACTGCCCCAAATAACGGTGATCAAATCACTGTTATGTACTTCTCATTGTAAGTTGTATGATTGTTTGGGGGTGCTTTTCGGAGCACCCCTTTTCCCGTTGGAGGTAATATGGAAGGAGAAGTTGTTCAACTCTTAATGAGTGGGGGAGCCAATGTGGCGTTTGCCATTTTCCTGTACACTCAAAACAAAGACCTTCAACGTAGAGCCGATGAGCGTGAAGCCAAGGCTGAAGTAAAAGAACAAGAGTTGCGTGCCAGGTATGATGGTGTCATCAAGGACATGCAAGATAAAGAAGAAACAATACGCCAGACCATCGTACAGGAAATGACTGACTTGGATAAAAGAATGTCATTACTTGAGCAGAGTGTTAAAACAATGAGTACAATGATTAGTGAGATTAAAGGTTCACTGATACGGGTAGACAATGCCAGCTAGAAAAAGAACACCATCGAAGGGTAAACGGTTTGTCAAGGTTGTCAAGAATAAGAAGACTGGTCGCACTAGAAAGATTAGCTATGGGCAAGCAGGCAAGTCGAAGAGTGGCAAGGATCGTATACAACCAGGGACAAAGAAAGGAGATGCCTATTGCGCACGTTCAGCAGGCATCAAGAAGCGAGTGTCAGCCAAGAAACGCAACAACCCCAACAGCCCCAACAACCTATCACGCAAGAAATGGAAATGTCGTGGTAAAAAATCCATGCGCTAGTGTGGTTTTACAGGTATACTTATACGTATGAAAGATGCATGCTACAACAAGGTTAAGTCCTCCTACAAAGTGTTTCCATCTGCACGTGCTTCACAGGCGATTGCCAAGTGTCGCAAGTCGAAGGGCCAAGTGCGCAAGACCAAGAAGGGTGCAGCACTGAAGCGATGGGGCAAAGAGAAGTGGAGGGACCAGTCTGGTAAACCGTGTGGTACCAAAAGAAGTGGTACACCGTATTGCAGACCTTCCAAACGTGTTAGTAGTAAGACACCACGTACACGCTCAGAGATGAGCAAGAGCCAATACCGCTCCAAGGTTTCACAGAAGAGTAGTGTTGGTCGTGGTAAAAGAGTAACCCCAGTTAGAAGGAAAAGAAAATGAACGAAGATTTACTTGCACTCACACCCGAACTTGTACTGTTCATCAAGAAACTTGTCATGCATAGCCGTGGTGGGTTGACCAAAGATGAACGTCAAGAGTTGGCAGAAGACCTTATCGAACTGCTGTTCAAGGTTCTCAAAGAACTTGTTGACACTAGAGAAGGGCAGCGTTAAGTTTCTACAACACCAAATCACTACTGGGGTTCAGGGCTGGCCAGCATCTGAACCCCTTTTGATTTTTTTGCGCCACCTGGCTTCGACCATCTTCATCTCTTCCATGCTGGTAATCGCTTCGAACATGAGTTGTGTGGGACTGCGCTCTTCTTTGTTGGCAATGACAGTGACAAGTACAATGAGGTTACTCATGCGTGGCTCATACGCTCCAGATAGGTACTTGTTAATCGTGTTGACATGTAGCCCAGCTTGATCAGCCATGTAGGTTGTGCTGATCGAGTTGCGGTGCATTGCCTTGTTTAGCCACGAACCGAATCCTCTAATCATCACCACCACCAACACTAACAGAAAAGGGTAGGGAACCACCCCTACCCCAACCTACCATGCAAGGAGCATGTACGGTAGTGTAACTCATTTTTCTGCTTCTATCAACACAGCGAAGTGCAGTACGGCATGTTCCCAATCGTTTGGGTACAGATACACACACATCCGCATTAAATGCTTGACGCTTGGCACCTGTTTGCCAGATAACCATTTGGCTACTGTGTCTCGATGACAACCGATGACACGTGACAGTTCAGTCTTGTTTACGGTTGACAATGTTTCTCTTAGTTGTTCTGCGAACATGCTACCTCCAGTAGTCCTGAGTTTACGATTTGTTGTCCGACCCATTCGGCGCATTGTGGGACGACTGCGTTTCCGAGTGCTTTAAGTCGGTCCACCCGATTGGGAACCCCATCATCTCTTCTACAAACGGGGGATTGAGTTGGAAATCCTTGCCACTGCGTCTTGCTTGTGCTTCCAAACATCTGCTTGCTTGGCTGTTGCCCTTCAGTCTGTACTTGTGTTCGTGTGCTGATGGTGTTGGTAGAAGCATCTCCCCTACTGCTGTGTTTAGGCATCGACTGTGTTTGCCCGTGTGACGGCTTGGTGTGAGTGGGTTGTTTTTGTAATCCCTGTGACATGGGGTAGGTAGCATGCCCTTCTGTATCATGTACATTAGAGGACGACCGCCTTGACTGTACCGTGTCCGATGTTCCGCCCCTGACTTGGTTGGTGTCGGCAGTAGTCCATCGACCGTCAACGAGTTCTCCAAATGCCATTGCGTTTCGCATGTAGTATCCAATGGTGCTTGGGAAGGCGACTGCAAACCACCTGCGTCTGAGGTGGGGTGCTCCACATTGTGCAGCTGATATAATCGTCCACTCGATGTCATACCCGATTTCGGCAAGACTTCCAACAACGTCGGGTCCGCCCACTCGAATGATGTTTGCGACATTTTCCAACACGAGTATTGGTTGTCGTCCGATTGACTGAAACTCGCTAACAAGTCGGTGGACGTGCCACCAAAGACCAGACTTTTCCTCATCTTCTAACCCCTTCATATGGCCAGCAATTGAGATAGACTGGCATGGGAAACCTGCACATATGATATCTACCGGCTCCAAGTTGTGTGCCCCTATTGTACGCACGTCGTTATATCGTTTTGTATTTGGCCAATGTCGCTCCAAAACAGAACGACAGAACTCTTCCTTCTCTACCTGCCAGGCTGTTTGCAGGCCTGGGATGGATCTCTCTAAGCCCAAATCCAGCCCCCCGATTCCTGAGAACAAACTACCCATCTTCATTGCTGTCCTCACTTGGGAACTCTTTGTCCCATGAATCCTTGACGCTCTTTGCCAGTGCACCGAGATGCTTGCACATGCTCAGCCTATACTGGTGGTCTGGACATGAGCATGTGTATCCATTCTCATCAATCACAGCAGTCCATCGTGGGAAATGCCCAACCATGCTACCATCTGGTAACATGTTGGACTTCATCTCCTTCAGTTTGGTTTCTACACGGTCATCATCGAACAGACCCTTGAGTCTCCAATGCTCGCATATCTCCTCAATGGTTTCAGTCATGGTCGGCATGGTTCTCTCCAAGTGCTCCATCCATCCAGTCCATCAATGCACCGACAGATTTGTTCTCATGGTACTTCATCTCGTTGTCGAGGTAGATAGTCACATCGAGGTATGCAATGTCATTGACATCATTGGAGATGTACAAGATGTGGTGGTGTCCACGCTGACAGTAGAAGGGGTGCATCCATCCACGTTCCCCATTGAAGTTAGGTGGTGTGGTTTCAGGACAGTGCAACCAGCCTAGACGCTCGAGTTCAGTACGGTACTCATCCATCTGTTGTTGGAGCTGACGCCACTGCTGACTGTACGGTGTTTCTGACTTGGGTGCCTGCTCATCGTACCACTCTTCAATCATGGTTTGGATGGGGTGCAGTGCATCGATGGCTACCAGTATGGTGTGTGCCTTCTGTAGGGTTGCTTTGGTTGCGTTATCTTTGACCTTGTCAATGATATGTTGGTATTGTTCTAAGAAGAACATGATATGCTCCGTTGTTGGGTGGTAGGTTACCAGATACAATCATCGGGATCGATGTCTGTCTCTGCATGAAAAGTATTGTAGTGTATCGTCGTAGGTTTGTCAATAGTTTTTGGCATTGGTTTTGGATTTACATCAGCTGGTACGTAGCGTCCATCAATCATGGTCTTGGCAATCTCAGCAAACGTATTCTTTCTGCCATCGTGCGCACGCTCCTTTTGAACTCGAATCATGCGCTCGTAGTTGTGTGGTTCACGTTGTTTCATGAACAGCACTGGAACTTGCCCATCAGTCATGTGCCACACCTTGAGTGTGATACGGGCATCGTGTTGCATCTTGACATACAACGAGTTCCAGTCACCCATCTGAGGATACTTCAAACTCGCTCCATCACAGGTACATCTAGCCACGCAGTTGTGAATCTTGAATCGGTTGTCAGCCAGGATGAGGAAGTGCGCACTGATTTCACGGATGCCTTCACGCTGTACACAGTCATCGCAGAACTTGTATTCTTTGAGTTCCATACCGGTACCGCCCAGTTCCCGTATGACTTCCTTGACTTCTTCGAGGACATGACCGAGTGTAGGTGGGTACTTGTGTTTCTTCATGCACACGTTGAGGATTGCTGAATGCAGATGTACATCTTTAACTCGCTCCAGACCTGCATCCCATACTGGGTACACTTGGGCTTTCCACTCTTCCTTCTTGTTGAATGTCGCAGCGAACATATCGAGTGCGATGTCGAGCATGTGTTTGTTGGCCATCACTCACCTCCAATGATGTTGCCATCTGCATCGAATGATGGAATAGCCGTAGAACGCTTCTGAACGCTCTTTGGCAGTGCTGGCAGTGGCTTTTGTTGTGCAAGCGCATAGTTTGCATCCAGTTTCTTTGTGGACACCACCACGGCAGGATTCACCATGCCTTTGTTGCGTAGGTACACAGCACGGTAGTGGTCACTACTGAATAGCCAATCGAATACAGCCATCGCCTTCTCAATCGCTCCAGTACGGACCACCTTCGCAAGTGTACCCAAGTCGATGCTGCTTATCATCGACACCTCACCGCCTTGACCCTCGTACATCTCCATCCAGTATCCAAGCAGGTTCAGCAGTGGTTCATTGGTTTTGCAGTAGTCGTACAGTTTTGGCTTGGTTGATGGGTCAACTGGTATTGGGTTGTTATTCACAATGAGAACTTGCCCTTCCCCAACAACACCAACACTAATATTTTTACTATTAGTACTATTAGTGTTGGTGGTAATAGGATTAGTATTTTTTGGTTCTGCTATATTAGTACTAATATTAGTACTATTAGTACTATTAGTGCAAGAACCATGCCAAAGTCTGTGAATCTCTTCTGAACTCTCTACAACTGCGACACGTCCCTTCTCATAGACAATCTCCGTACCCAACTTGTTTGGTGCAGTGTAGAGCATTGTCGATAGGTTAACCAAGGTCTTCTGCTTGGATTGAATCAGTGTCAATAGAATCATTGTTCACCCCCATTGATATCAAACACCCCTGCCAAGCTCAGATGCAAAACCACGTCCATTGATGCTTCTGCCGCATCCTGTACAATCTCGCTCCAGTCCAACTCAACGCTGTCGTCAATGTCAGCGGTCACCTCACCTGTATACAGGCATAGAGTAGCCGTAGAGCCGTGGCTCTCACATATACCATTGAAGATTTCCTCAATTTCGTCATGGTACATTTTTCTCACCAAGTCGAAATCAAAAAATTCTGGGTCATTACACCAGTGGTCTGTTTGGTCGTAGTAGGCAAGTGAAAACTCGCTCCCTGTACATACTGTTGTTGTTGTCATTGCTCACCTACCAGATACTCAACTGTGGATACGTTGTACTCACCATCCATCACATCTAAGAACACCCTCATAGAACCATCACATGGGATTCTGAATGAGTGCCATGCCTCGAAGTACTCATTGACGCTCCCTGTCTCAATGACCTTTGGACAGTTGTCACAGCATACACCTTGGCTATTGTCTGATACCTCATGGCACTCGTATCGGTTTTCATTGACAGACAGACAGTCGATTGCACATTCAGGACACAGATTCCATATTGTACCGTCATTGTCAGTTGTGGTGTAGTAGTAGCCGTTGCCATTCTCAGGATTGAAATACAGTGGCATCGTTTTGTCTTTGGGGTTGTTGGAAATGTAGACGTGAACGTCAAGTAGTTTTTTGAATACACTCATTTGGTGTGCTCCGTTGGTTGGTTGGTTATTGTTCATGGTATGCTCCTTATTGGTGGATGGTGATAGGTTTTTCAGTGATGGTAAATGTAGCAATCTGCAACTGCTCAACAGCATCTTGCAAATCATCGGGATGACTAAAGAAATCAACAGCAAAGAAACTGCGGCACGTGTTGTGGATGAACTCTCGTGCTCCATCCTTGCAGCTGAACACCTCAATGGTTTGAGTGTCATTGGTAAAATTGTAATAGTTGACTACATAGATAATGTATTCCATGATAGGCTCCGTTGGTAGGTTAAAGTGTTTTGATTTTGGTTACGTAGGCTGATATTTCAGTGTGCTCTACATCTTTGAATGAAAGCACCTGTTCAATCGCTTCATCACATGCAATGCGATAAAACATCTGAGTGTTGAAAGCGTCTTCGAGTAAGACTTGAGTTTTAACGTTTGTGTGTAGTCCGTTTGGTTTGACGAAACATACAGTAACAAAGAACAGAATGTCCATGATAGGCTCCAGTATTGGTTGGTAGGTTTGTAGATAGTTGAACCATCTGTATACAGTATATACGAATATATTCTAGAGTGTCAAGTAAAAAAGAAAAATACTTTTCTATATACCAACACCAACACTACCATAATACTAAAATCGCTCCAATGTAAACTCGCTCCAATGTAGGCAACCACCCCCATCCCCACGGGGGGCCTGGCCCAGGCCCACCTCAGTCGGTGCCCCTCGAATCCAGCCTATATCGGCTACGTGTCCCAGACTATCGACATCATAGCATATTGACCCTGTATCTCTTCAATCATCGTGTATCGGTGCTAGCGGCTTTATAGGGATTGGAATTACGTTTTAATTTATTTTTGGAATAATTGCGTTTTTTCTTTGCAATACCGTATCGAATAGATTAATCTCTATAGTGTATACAACTCGTATACATTCAACCTACCTATGGAGAATCCAATGGATTTCATGAAATATATTATCGTCGAAAATATACCGGCGTTCCGCAATTCACTAGTCGATAAAAATAATGCTGATTCAATACCAGCAGCTAAACCCTACATTGAGTACAGTACTAGCAAGTCAGGAAAAAAACGGTCTATCCTGTCATCAAGTGTCAAGTGGTCTAAAGTCGAAGGCGTTAAAGATGTTGGCGTTACTGGTCTATATCTTACACCCTTTAAGCATATCCTCGGTTTAAACTTTTGCGCCTTTGCTGGTCTTTGTGCAGGCGGTTGCATCGGTTACACTGGTTTCTTGGGTTTACATCATCAACTCACGTTAGAATGGAAATCGCTTGCCTTATACCATCATACTATTGAATTCATGCTAGATGTATTGAGAGAATTATACATCCAATCCTTCAAGGCGTCTATCGATGGGAAAGAATTGTGGGCACGTTTAAACGGTTCTACCGATTGTAGGTTTGAACGTATTCTACGTATGGACTTGATTGTTCAAGATTTCAATGGCCTGGCCGGTTTCTATGACTACACTAAATATCCAATAGTCAATAATCCGTGGTCCTCTTATCATCTCACATATAGTTATAGTGAGACAACCAAAAAGATACACAGTTCATTCGATAGGGTTGCAATCGTTGTAACAAAGGAAGACAAAATTAAATTGTTGTCGTCGTATCCTAGCGTTTTTGTTGACGGGGATAAACATGATATTCGACCACTGGATAACGGCAAGTATGTTTTGCTTCAAGGGAAGAGGGCTACGGCTAAAGGCAAACAGTTACATGATGATTTCGTTCAATCGTTTGAAGCTGTGGCCTCCATGTGTGTTGAAGGTGTACAATGAATAGAGATAAGTTTTATGATAATGCTATTCTATGTATGCTTATTGTTTGTAGCTTCCTATTCTGTACTGTGTATTTCCCTCTCTTTCTGAGGTGGTTGTATGCATAGTAAAGAATTACAATTCTGGTTATTTGTGTTGATTCTTTTACAGTGTGTAAAGTGTTAACCATCTGAAACAACAACAACACTAAAACCCGTATCATTAATTTGGTATGGGTTTTCTGTGTATATTGATATAGATACTGTATTGATTTTACTATTACACTATCTCAATCAATACCGATTCAATCATTCATAAGGGGATTACATGACAACTAGAAAAAGTACCTACTTAAATAAACCTCATAACCAGATAGCAAAATGTATACGGGAAGAGAGTATAACGGGCTTGCTATGGGCTTTTATTCAACTATCCCAAAGTGAGATAAAACAGGACGGAAAGTCGGTAACATTCTCGGGTAGTGACTTGAGTAAATTTGTCGCTTTACTACATCAAAGAGAGGTCGATTCAGTACTCAATGAACCGACACAATTAGATGTTGCGGGCGTTGCGGCCTGGCTCGAAACAACGAAACAAGACGACACCAAAACACCGAAACAGTAACCGTGTTTCGCCAAATCCCCGTGTTGCATTTACAGCATCTACGAGTGTGTATTGCTGCATCTGCACATATTGCGTTTGCAGCACCCCAGACCTCCGAACTACTCATGCTGCATTTGTAACATTATCGTTAGGCGGGTTATGGTTATGGGGGTACAGGCTGCTAATTCAAAGGACAAAATAATAGCCGATAGAATACAGTGACTCTATCGGCTATAGTGATTATGCAATGATTAAATGGTATGCAATGATTAACAGTGAAAATATAAAGCATGTTATCATGTAGTATTTTACAAATTGTTCATTCATGGTATGTTCCTTTTGTGGTAGGTTGTTAGGTTATATCGCCAGTGTGGAATGGTAGGGGGTTGTATACGGTTCAACACAAACCCTTTTGTGTTATAGTATACAGAACCACCGAACGGACCACACGCACGATTAACCGGCTACCACGTACAAGGTTTTACATGTGCCTCGATACAAACATCTTGCATACACTGGGCAATTGCTGTATTCTATTATCAAGTATCTTGTATGATACACCTTATACGGGGTATTTTGTTCTTTTGCGATATGATTAAAAATGTTCTTGGGTGGTGTATTGGGACTTATTACATCACCCTTTTTAACCTACCATAGGACCATAATATGGACTCTATACAAAACCAGATAGCAAGGGTATTCAGCGACCCTTTCCAGTTCATCCAGCGCCTTAACATAGTGGATAAGTCTGGTAGGGTTGTACCGTTAGAACTCAATGCTGAACAGATAGAGATAATCAATGCATTAGAAGAGGGTAGAGATACACTAGTCCTTAAGCCTAGACAGATAGGTAGTTCTACGGTTGTCTGTGCTTACATGTTCTGGAAAGCCTATACAGCAACAACACCATTAACATTAATAATACTGTCCTATAAGATTGCATCTAGTAAACACTTACTACATATACACAAAAGGTTTTATCAGTATCTACCAGAGGGATTGAAGAGACCATTGGAGACTGACAACACAACAGAACTAGCCTTTAAAGGTGGAGGGCGTGTTATAGCGGCTGCAGCAACACAGGCAGGTGGATTAAGGTCCCAGACTTGTAGCATGTTGCATATATCAGAGTATGCCTTTGCAGAGAATCCAGAAGAGCTTAAGGCTACAGCAATCAGTGCCTTGAATGATGGACAATTGGTGATAGAGAGTACAGCTAACTATTACAATGATGCATTATGGAAAGAGGTACATAAACATCAGATAGGTGAAGCGGATTGGAACTACTTGTTTTTCCCTTGGTTTAGTCATGCTGAGTATTGTATGGATGACATACCGATAAGTCTAACAGATGAGGAGACTAGGTTACAAGAAGAGTTTGGACTTACATTGGGTCAGTTTGCATGGAGAAGGGAGAAGATAAGTAAGTTAGGTTGGGAGAAGTTTGTACGAGAGTATCCGATGACCTTGGATGAAGCGTATCGTATTAGTGGGAATACATATTTTACGTATGATGATTTTGAGCATGTAGATGTAGTAACAGTGAATCCAACTGAGTGGGTAACGTTTGAGGAGCCAACAGCAGACGATACGTATGCGATAGGTGTAGATGTTAGTGGTGGTGTAGGTAGGGATTATGCTGTAGTGTTTTGTGTAAGTAGGATGACGTTACAGCCTGTTTGTATATACCGTTCGAATACGGTTAGTCCTATTCAACTAGCAGATTACATCTATGATATGAGTGTGACATACAACAATGCATTGACATTGGTAGAGAGTAACAACTATGGCCTGGCAACGATACAGGAACTGGTGCACCAGGGGTTCCATAGGTTTTGGAAGGATGCGCATACGGGTAAGGACTTTCTGACGACGAGTAGAAGTAAGCCGTTGTTGTTTGAGAACTTGAAGAAGGGTATACAGCAGGGTGCGATACGGTTGATAGACAATGTAACGATGACAGAGTTGCGTAGTATCACAGTAGACGAGAAGGGTATACTTCGGTTTGGAGAGGATGTAGAGAGCCATTGTGATAGTGCTATGGCGATGGCATTGGCGTATTGGTGTTTGAACAGTGTGAAGATAAAGCAGAGTGCATTTTTGCCCGAATGGATTATAAGTCAGAAGGCGGACCGGTCATTGAGGACCAGTGGTGTGAGTCCACATTTGCATAGGAGGTATTGATGGATGGTAAGCCATTGGCGATATGTGGTATATGTGGTTGTGACCCATGTGACTGTCATGGTGTTGTAAAGGTGGATATGGTAATGTTGACGTATAAGATAGGTGACAAGTCATTTACGTTGCACTTGCCAAAGCGACTGGTAAAGCAATACAAGAGTCTGTACAATGAACTTGAAGTAATGAATGCAGATGGTAGTGTAGTAGTGTATAGTAGTGGTGTTGTTGTTACGGAGAAAAGCAATGAGAACCAATAAAGAGTCAGTAGCGTTGATACGTACAGTGTTGGATGAACACAACCATTTCTGGGATGATCAACGTGCTGAGATGAAGAGGTACCGAGATGTATACGAGAATCGTTTTTGGCAGTCTGAATACATGGACGATACAATGGTCCGAGTGGAAACAGCCGACTGCTTCAGTTACGTTGAAGGTTTTATTGCTAGCTTGTTTTCTCGCAATCCTGCTGTGGTTGTTGCGAAGGATGCATCAATCATAGAAGGGAATGCAAAGATGGCGCAGGCTGTTGTCAATCGTTTTTTGTTTGACAAGCGTGAGCAACTGGAGATTGCATCGAGACTTGCTCTTATTTATCCTGCTTCATTCCTCAAACTATCCCCTACGGATAGCACGGATATGCTTGAGAAAGTATCCATCCGTGCGATTCCGTGCTGGGAAGTGATAGTGGACATGGATGCTTGTGCATGGGATGAGCAGAGGTTCATGGCGCATGTGTATTACTTGCCGATGCCAGAGGTAAGAGAGCGGTTTGGGTCTAAGAAGTTTACACCGATACCAAAGGTGGATTACTTTACACCACAAGAAAAGTATACGGGTGTGAGTGAAGACTTGCCGGATGATTACTTGTATGTGCAGATAGTAGAGTTCTATGACCTGGCATATGACAAACTGTACTTTTGGTCGCCAAACTACCGTGATGGTGGTGAACTCTTGGAGAAGAGTGAGATACCTGTACGGACGTATGATGACAGACCGATGAGTCCATTGTGTCCATTGTACTACGCACGCAAGCCAGAGAAGCCAATGTGTGGATTGTCGGCAGTGTCTAGGGTGTACGACCAGTTCTACGAGAAGAACATACTTCGTACGTATTGGGCAAACAGTGTCAGAAGAGACAGTAGACAGTACTTGTACAAAGAAGGGTCTTTGGATGAAGAATCTTTGGCAAAGATTACAGCAGGTGTTGATGGTGCAATGATACCGGTTGACGAACCTGTACTCGATGGGATTATTCGTGCTGTAGGTGTAGAGCCATTGTCGGGGAACTTCGATAGATACCTTGGCTATATTGAGCAAGACATAAACCGTGGCAGCATCTTGGCACCGTTTAGTCGAGGGGAAGCGACAAAGGCAACGGCTACTGAGGTGACTGCCCTTGCTCAGTATTCCGCATCGGAGATTGGTAAGTTGGCACGTGAGAGGGACAATGCGATTGAACTGATTGCGCTTGCATACTTACGTATCGTATCTTTACTTGCTGAAGACAAAGACCAAGCTGTGATTGAAGTAGAAGGATTACCTAAGGTGATCACCGTACAGGATTTGGATGCCAAGTTTAAGATTGTGGCACTTGACCAGTCAAGCACACCACTGTCTGAAGCACTGAAAAGAAACAACCTTGTCCAGTTGCTACCTGTGCTTACTCAGTTGGGTGTACCTGCTGGCAAGATTAAAGAGGAACTGATACGCATCTATGACTTACCAGAGTCATTTATGGAAGAACCTCCTGCACCACCAGCACCACCACAAGGAATGGGAGGTCCTGCACCGCAAGAGATGCAGACCACACCAGGCGAGATAGGTGCACAAGGTGAACTACCATCTGCTCAACTCGCTCAAATGCTGAACCAACAGAGATAACCATGCCACTATATACCTACCAATGCCAAGTATGTTCCAAAGTCCATGAAGAACTTATATTTTTTAGTGACTATGAAAATGACAACATCCCACAAGTATGTGGTGGTGATACGTATGAGCAAGGATGTGGTGGTGATTTGTATCGGGTACTAAGAGCACCTGGTAGTCACAGTAGTTGGGCTGGCACTGGTAAACATGGTGTCAATGGGTACTTCTCGAAGGCATTGGGTAAGCATGTTGCCAACAAGCACACTGAGCAGAAGATTATGGAATCTAGAGGGTTTGTATGTGAAGCAGACTTGCCAAAGGACCGTTGGGATACAGCTGTCGAGACACAGAAACGCAGAGTAGCCAATCAAGATAAAAACATAGAAACCTACACGGAGGCTCTCAAAAGTGGTAAGACAAAAGAAGAAGCCGTGGTGGAAGCATTTACTGCACATGATGCAGTCAGTGGTAAACTGGATGAAACATGGGGGAAGAAAGATGAATGAAGAAATGTTAGACGCTGAAATAGGCGCAGCAGAACAAGAAGAGGAAGTCGCATTTGCACAGATGGCACCACGTGGTCGATTCAGTGCCAAGGCACTTAACAACTTGGTCAAAGCAACCAATCGCTTGTTGCCAAAGTTTGGTCAGACACCTGACTATCCAGAGTTTGGTGGTGAAGTTACAGAGTTTCCAACAGACTTTGTACGTGTACTAGCCATGTTTCAAGGTGCCACTGATGATGCTGTAGAGCAGGGTATTGTAGACGACGAGTTTGCTTTTGACTTTGAGAACATTACAGACGATGCAAACCTTATGGTCCTTGCTGGTAAAATCAATAAACTGGCATCCGATAAACAGTACGACAGGTACTTGCGGTCACAGCCTACTGAAGAAGAGACAGAAGAAGGCATGATTGAAGAAGATATGGAAACAGAAGACATGCCACCAGAAGATGTCGATGCTTTGTTTATGGAGAGAATGTGATTTATCTTGAGCCAAGAAAAGTGTTTGATGCTGCCATTATCTTAAATGAACCAGTGGTGTACAACTTTGATAAACTTATTGAAGTGTTGATGGAACACTGGGATTGTGATTACATCACTGCTTTAGAATGGTATTGTCACAACATTGAACCACTTAAGCTACACAAAGGTCTAAACATAGAAGGAGATTGATATGCCTAAAGTTAACGGAAAGAAGTTCCCATACACAGCAAAGGGAAAAGCAGCAGCCAAGAAAGCAGCAGCCAAAAAGTCATCTAAGATGGCAAAAGCCAAAGCAGCAAAACGCAAGAAAACCAGGCCTAAAAAAGGCGCATATAAAAGGAAATGAAAATGACAAACACTACCTCCGGTGCGGAGACTGTTGAAAACGTAGAAACCCCTGAAGCCATTGAAACCGAAGCCGTCGAAACCGAAGAGGTTGTCGATACACCTGATGGTGATAATAGTGTTGATGGTGGTGAAGAAGATGTAGAACTGATGACCATTGAGGAACTACTGGGAATCAATGAAGAAGACTACGAAGAGTTTACAGAGGATGCTAACCACAAAGGTATGAAGCCGCTTCATGAATGGATGCAGCACATACCTGAAGACGTGAGAAAACATGTTGCTAATATACGCTCATCATATACTCGTAAGACACAAGAAATTTCTGAAATGCGAAAGGCACTCGAAGCCGAACGAATGGAACTGCAACGACAACAAGACAATGCACTCAACAACCCATTCCTTAAACGTGCCGAAGAGGAACTTGCTAAGGATGAAGAGTATGACATCTACACCACAGAAGGGATGCAGGCTGAAATAAAACGTCAAGCCGCACAAATGCTTCAAGAGATGATGAAGCCAGCCCAAGAAGAGATGCAGATGAAACAGCGTCGTATGCAACTTGAACAGTTTAAGACTGACAACCCACAACTGATGGAAGATGACTATCGTTTGCCAGTTGCTCAGATGCTACAAGACAGACCCGAACTACGACTTGAAGATGCCTACTACATTGTAAAAGCAAAAGTAGATGCAGAGAAACTTAAAGTAGAGCGTGCTGAGGTAGCCAAACAAAAGTCATCTAGACGTGAAACCTTGCGTAAAACATCTGGTGGCAAGTCAGTTTCTCCAAGTGGTACACCCAAGTTTCGTAGCGCATGGGAAGCCTACCAATATCACAAATCACAACAGGCTAAGAAGTAGGAGATGTTATGCCCAAAGGTAAACGCACCGTAAATAAAATCATTATCCATCATTCTGCATCTCCAAAGGATACAACCAAAGAGCAGATATACGATTGGCATGTCAATGGTAACGGATGGTCTGACATTGGGTATCACTTTATTGTACTTGGCAACGGTGAAGTTGTGAGTGGTAGACACATCAACAAAACAGGTGCTCACTGTAAGAATCACAACCGTGGTTCTATTGGCATCTGTGTTACTGGCAACACATCAAGAGAAGCACCTAGCACCGCACAAATGGAATCGCTGTGGGGCAAGGTAAAACTCTTGATGGAAGAATACAACCTTGACAGGCACAATGTATATGGACACAGGGACTTCGGAGCAACCGAATGCCCAGGTAACTATCTGTATGCAATGTTGCAGCAGTTTAAAGGTGGGTTACTTGCATAGGGTTGACAATCCAACATTTCTCTTTTACAATGCCTATGTTGAAAGAACTCTTTTGAGCACTCGGACAGCAACCATTCCAATGGGAATACGGTTTAGGCAGAACGACATAAACTAAACATAATAGGTAAAACAATGGCTATTTCTAATGATTTGCTATCGTCGACCTTGTATTCCATCCGTGATGGCGAAGTTGACGAACTCTTTCAAAAGGTCGCATTCCTTGACAATGCAAAACGATACAACGGTATTGAATATGAAGATGGTGGTATTAAAATCCAACGTCCTCTTTCTATCGCTGAACACTCACAAATCACCAATCTTCCTACCGGTTACGAATCAGTAAATCTGGCTGTTAAAGATGTATTGCAACCTGCAATCTACGAATGGTCTGACTTTACTGCTCCAATCGTAATCACCAAGAAAGAAGAGTTGGAGAACAAAGGCGAGAAAGCAATCGTTAAGATTGTTGAAGCTCGTATGCGTTCTGTAATGGGTATGCTTCGACGTGAACTTAACAAGCAGTTGCTTCGTGGTAACTCTACCATCTTGACTACTGTTAACTCATTGAACGGTGACTCTACTGTTACTGGTTTCTTAGAAGCACGAGCAAAAGCATCACAGGTTAATACTGTTGGTGGTATCTCTAAGACTACTTACCCAGTCAACGGTTGGTTGAATCAGTTTGCTGATGTTGGTGGTGCTTTTGGTACTGATGGTATCCGCTTGATGCAACAAATGGCAATTCAAGCAAACACTGTAACTCACATGGGTGAGATTCAATGTGTGCTTTTGTCTGAGTCTGCAATGGCTAACTATCGTCGTGCTTTGTTTGCACAAGAGCGTTACATCAATGAGAAGACTCTTGATGGTGGTCGTATGCAGTTGGCATTCGGCGGCGCAGTTGTAGAGCAAGACCTTGAACTTGGTTACACTGATGCTGACGGTTCTGTCATCTCAGGATACTTCCTTAACTTCGACGGTGTTAAGTTGTGCATGCACAAAGATGCTGACTTCGCTGTTTCACCATTTGAGCACATTTCAGGAACTACTGCACGGGCTGCACAATTGTATGTTAAAATGCAAATGATTGCAGACCACCTTGGTTCATGTGGTGTTCTTGCAGACGCTGATACTTACTAAGGAGGTACATCATGGCTACACAAAACATTATTCAATACTTGGAAACTGAACAATACAGTGCATTGCCTGGCGTTGCTAATGTAGCAGTTGGTATCTCAGCAATGAATCGACGACAACTCGAAACATTTGTTGCAGGTGGTGCTATTGCTGCCAATGACTTGGTTGCTTTGGACTTCAGTCAAACTGCTGATGGCGACAAAGCAATTACTGTTGTAAAGGCTGATTCCGATTCAACAAACAGCATTTGCGCCATTGGTTTTGCTATCAATGCAGCAGCACTTGGTGAAACTGTTGATGTGACTATTGCCGGTATGCACGAGAGCGCAAATGTAAAAACTGGTATCCTTAAAGGGAAGCCTTTAAGTATTTCTAGTGCTGCAGGTGAAGCAGATGAGTACGTTGCTGGAGATGTAGTGCCAATCGTTGCCTACGCTACAGAAAACGAATCATCTAATGTTGCAACTGTGTTTGTTATCAAGCAGTTCTAAGTTAGATTTTCTATCAAGCCGAAGGGGTGGGTGTTACGCCCATCCCTTTTTTCGTATGGTGACCTATGGCAAATTTAAAAGCACTCAGACAGAAAGTAAAGAACATAACCGACTACAGTCCCGAACTGGCACAGTTTGATGACCAGCTAGACGAACTGTTGAACGATGCGTACTACTGTTTGTGGACCATGAAACGGTGGAACTTTACCACCAAACTAGACACCATGCGAGTTCACACTGACATCTTGCCAGGTACGGATACCGAGAACAACAGTGGGAACACAGTTACAGCAAACGTAAAGAAGGGTGAGCGTGAAGTTACGTTTGTTGCATCTATTGACCGTTTGCATCAACGTGACGTATGGGAAGGTCAACCCATAGAGATTGATACGATGGAATACACCATCAGTCGTATCAACGACACATTTACAAAGATTTTATTGGATAGACCATTTCAAGGTACATCCAGCACCACTAACAGTAACTGGAAGATTAAGAAGCGATTCTATGACCTGCCAGAGAACTGTTTGGAACTACTATATCTAGGACATAGAGACTACCCATACGTGAGCGTGAGTGGCTCACAGAATCCATATGGTAAGTCTACTTCCATCATGCCTAGACGTGAAGAGGACTTGGACTTGCGAGTAGACTACACACAGTCCTACGCAGAAGCATATATTACAAGCCCTTCAAAGAACATTGCACCAGGTGAGCAAACTACACTGACAGAGACACTACCTGGTTCTGGTGAGTTTCAAACTGGTGAATACTATGAGTTTGCATGGGCATTTATCAAAGATGGAAAGATAGGCGCACTGTCAGAGCCATCAGAGATTGAAATCACAGTAGACAATGGTGCTATCAAGTTACAGTTTACAAGTTGGGACGACATACCAATATTGGCAGATTCTTACAACAACAAAGACCAGATGCCTGCACAATGGGAAGGGTACCGTAAAGTTGTCGTATGGAATAAGAACTACGACAAAACCACAGGTGAGCGCAAAGGTTTGCCGTGTTGGTTGTTTGTAACCAATGGTAAAAGCACTACATCGGGTACTCGTAACGATATAGAGTACTTAAAACCAATAGTGGTGACCGACATCAACTCATTTGTAAACATTGTGAAGAAGGACCAACTAGACAACGGTTCAGCACGGTATGTAGAGATTGATGGGTTGCATCAACAAATCAGACCATACCCACGCCCAATCGGATATGACTACGAAGTAGATAGGGTAGTGGAATCAGATGTAGTTATTGTTTACCATGACTACGTACGAGAGATGGTAAGACGATACATGGTCAAGCCAAAAGACATGCTACTCAATACAGATGTGCCACAGATGCCATATGAGTTCCATCAACTGATTGTATACAAAGCACTTGAAGACATCTACTTAAAGTTGGGGCAGCAAGGATTGGCAGCAACGTATGAGAAGAAGTACATGAAAGAAATCAATGGCCTGGCCAAACGATACGTAGACAAAGTAGACCAGCAAGTACAACGTGGTCGCTTCCATATGTCAACCGGTCGACCAACGTATGATGGTTCTTCGTTACGGAGACTTCCATGAAACCACAACGGTTCAGAAAGTATGTGCCATGTGGTGGTGTCAATGAAGTACTGACACCCAACCTAGGTGATGCGAATCAAATCTTTAACTGTCGATGGGCAGATGAGGATGGATGGGTAGCCAACATCGGATTTGAGAGTTGGTGGCAAGTGCCATCTAGTTTTACAGTGACCAGTGCCATTATGGACAAGTACTTTACAGACAAAGTAGATGCTGTGTATCAATGGAAGAGACAAGGCACCAAGGACATCTACACGTTTGTAGAGCAGGGTGGAAACCTATACTACATGCTGGGCAACAAGAACGCTGGTGATTTTGACGCTGACATTGTGACGATTGACACAGACCGATACATACCCAAACTAGGCGATGTAGGTTCACAGTTTGTCAACCTAGGGCAACACTTACTCATCATCAATGGACGCAACCGAGCAATACTTTTTAGTGGTGATCAAGTTTACCGTGACTTTGGTTTTGTTCTTCAGACACCATCTGCCAATCCACTTGACGTGGATACGGACTATCAAAACGGTGATGTTCTTAGTGGTGGTGCTGCTGTATTTTATGGAAAGAACTCACAGTATGGCTTGGGTGGTGTGACTGAAAACGTACAGTACACCTACAACTACAAGATGTCTATGATTACAGACTTGGGTGCTGAATCACCCTTGTCGGCAACACAGAGTGTTTCATGGTCTATTCCAAACGCACAAGAGAAAAGATACGGTGTGGCACTTGACCTGCCAATAGGACAAGAGGGTGTGGTTGCTAGACGCATCTACAGAACCAAAGAGATAAACGACAACGGTGAGATTTACTACTTTGTGGCTCAACTCGATGAGAACTCTAGTCGATTTTATATTGATGCAATGCCAGATAAGTTTCTAGTAGACCAAGCACCATCGTTTACAGAAAGTGCAGCAATTACAACTGATTGGAAGTACGGTGAGGTATGGGACAACAGACTGTGGCTGGCAGCAGGTAGTCGTATTATCTATTCTGATAGTGGTATTTTTGAACAGTTTGGTGCCTTGGCATACTTTGACTTGGGTAATCAAACTGGTGGCGACATTACACAGATGGTTGCCTTCTATAACAATCTCATTGTATTCCGAGAAACAGCTGTAAATATTATAAGTTTTGATGCAGGTTCTTATAACATCAGCACCATCACTAACACACTAGGAACAGTAGCCAGTAACGCAGTAACTGTCATACCGCAGTTGGGTGTTGTGTTCATCAATGAACAAGGCATTTGGATGCTGTCAGGTGGTTTGAATGGTGGTGCATCCATACAGATGCAGAAGATAAGCAAGCCCATCGACAAACAACTAAAGCGTGTCAATCATTCAATGATGCACAAGGCTATTGCTGCGTACTCGTATCGAGAAAAAGAAGTGTGGATACACGTACCGACAGACGATGAGACAACGCCTGGCTTTGGGTTTGTATTGCACTTAGAGCCAAACGTACCTATGTGGTCCTTCAGAACTACTTTGGAAGATTCTAGCAAGTCGTACTGGAGCGCCATGACAAATACCGTCAATGGCTATTTCCTGCTTGGCAATGACCCGAACTGGACACCGGCAGATAGTGCAGTCACCAACAAGTTTGGACCACTACAAGTGATGAGTGCTGCCAATAGTTGGGGTCAGACATCCACTATTACTGCATACGGTGACAACGTTGTAATGACAGTTACAGACACAGCGCATGAAGGCGCAATCTGGGAGAGTGCTTGGTACGCCTACGACGACAACAGTGTCAAGGTTCGATACTACAGTGTAGAAGTGCGTATCATGTCGTACGGTGACAACAACTTCGACTTCTACTATGGGGTAGACTACTCATACGTAGAGAACGCCACTACATCGCAGAAACAAGCAAAGTCTGAAACGGTATACACCTTGAATGAGGACCCAGTATTTGGACCAGCTGACCGTAGTATTACCAAGGTGCCCTTCAAGGTAAACCAAAGTAAACTAACCGAAGGCAGGTTGATCACTTTGCGATACGATGTAAACACACAACTGTGTGACCAGTTTCAGTTTGGCATCAAGACCACCAATGACCAAAGATGGCATCTGGTGTCATTCAACTTGCTATCAGATGCACAGGCTATGCCTGCACTCAACCAGTCTACGAGGACGTCACGATGAAAGTATTTACGCAAGTAGGTCAAAAGAACTACGACCAAGTAAAGCCAGAGAACATCAATGACAACACACGTGCTGTGATTGGTGAGTACAATGGTAGATTGGATGGGCAGAACTTTCCAGTGGATACCATAGACAAACTTAAACTAGCACCACCAACACTAACATCACAAAGCACTGTCAACGTGTATGGATTCAAACACGAAGGACAAACACAAGACTATCACTTTGTTAGACGTTGGAATACGTATGAGCAAGGTCAAGATATACATCGTCCACTCGTTACGTTTGATTTGCAAAACAACAGCTGGTCTAGTGGTTGGAATAACATATCAGACATAGACGCTGCTTTCAATGATTTGGTATTAGAGTTTGATGCCAAAAGTGGTACGGTACACGGATGCTTTGACATAAACTTTCGACATGGCACAGACATGATTTTAAATCATCAAAGCACCCCTACAATATGGTCGAATGATTGGTGGTCACGTTGGGGGCTGTTTTGCAATGACGTTCTAATAGCAGAAACCGGTAGAGTGTACCCACGCCTTCAGAATCTATCTATACCATTTAAACTCTTTGTAGGCTCACAACCCGTGCGCTTAGAACTGAAATGGCAAACCATAAACACAAGTCCAAATCAAGAACTAAATATTACAGCAACACCAGAGTCTTATATGGAGATTTATGGTGCATCTATTTGGGCTTGTAACACTAAGAGGTAGACATGGGTAGAATCACGAATCAATACTTTGGAGAAGGTCAAGCACCTACAGCACCGCAACTTAACGCTGTTTATAGTAGTGTTGCTGGTGATGATGTAGAAGATGTAAACTTAGATACAGAGTGGGCACAGCGTGAGCATTTTAGTGGTTCAAACTCAATTACAAGTTTGCACACGTTTGACTATGATGGCACTGCTGATTGGTCTACAAGCAGTACAACGTTTACAACTATTGAAAATGTGGCATTAACACCAAGTAAAGTGTTGCCAAACTACAGTACACACTCAAACGTAGTGGTGCGTGTACATGCAAGTGGATTGGTAGGTGAACTTAGTATGACAGCACCAACAAATGATGGTGATGGTACGTCATTTCAGATTCCATATAATACTTATGCTTTTAGATTGTTTATGTCACTCAATGGCAGTGGCACCCCAACTACTGTAGATGTTGCCAACTGCACGTACAGTTTTACCAAGAAGTCAGCACTTACTACAGATACAACATCATATGGTGCTTGGATACAATGGCGGTCGTTTTCATTTAGTGGACTGTATACATTGGCACCTGGTAACGTCATAGATGCTATTGAACTACAAGCGTGTGTAGGTAACACTGGCAACACATTGAACATCAAGCACAATCACATTCAAGTTATTATTGTGGAGAACTAATGGGATTCACACAGCCATATACGTACGTAAATGATACAGTGTTATCAGCAACTGACCATGCGTCAAATGAAGATAAACTGAGGTCTTATGTCAACCAAGAAATCGAAGATACAGACGTGGATACTGACACCATTATTGGAGAGAGTATTGCTACCCCTAGGTTTGTATCTACTGTACAAACTGCTGACTTTGTTACTAAAACTTTGCAGGGTGTATCAAAGTTACGATTGCCACAAGAATATAGCTGGTTCACCTCGACCACTAAGAGCGACAATCAAACAAGTTTTTCGGTCGAAGATTATCAGACATTAAGTAATACTGGTGCTGAAGTTGTTATATTAAAAAACAGCACAAAAGTAATGATTACTATTTATTTTAAGGCATTTGCTCAGATTAACAGTAGTGCCACTTATGGTCCTCAATATGTACTGTATAATAGTGATTTTATTTTGCAGTATGAAAAACAAGGGTTGATCACACAGTATGAAGGTACACGTAACTATGTATTTGAAAACAACCCATCTGGATCAACAGATGCAGCGCAAACTATAGTTCCAAGTGATAAGGGAAATGCGTCTGGGCATAGAAGCATTATGATAACTCGTATGCTAACATTAGATGCAGGTCGATATAAGTTTTCAGTGGCTGTAAACTCAAGAGTTGAGAAGGGCAACATCAACTGTCAATCTTTTACAATAGAAACATTTCATGTGTAGGTGAACTATGGACCCATTAACTATGTCATTGATTGCTGGTGCTGGTAGTGCAATTGGAGCACTTCCCGACATTATTCCTAGCAAGTACGAACGTGACCAAAGAAAACGACTTCGTGAGATGCAACGCAAACAAGAGATGGGTGCGCTTGGCTTAACAGAGCAACAACGTGCAGCCATTGAAGGACAGATGCGTGGTGCTCGTCAACAGGCACAACAATATGCGGACGCAGAGCGTGCAAGACTTACACAGCCTACAGCACAACCACAGATGGCGTTGCTAGGTCAACAGATGCAGGATGAAAGCAGACAGCGTCTAGAAGCGGATTTGGCATCGCAGATACTCAATATGGACTTGGCACGTCAAGCACAGCAAGAACAAGAGATTAAAGACCTTGAAGCAGCGCAAGCCCAATATCGCAGAGCCAGAGCAGAAGGGTTGACGGCTCCATTCCAGTCTGGTGCTGAAGCGTATGTGGGGCAAATGGGATTATCAAGACTATTGGGAGAACAACCACAGTCTATGGATTTGGCATTCTTGCAAAGAGAAGGGCGACCAATAGATGCGCTAATGGCACAAAGGGATGTTCGACAAAGAGCACAAGAAGCAGGTCTAGCAGCAATGCCCACTGTAAATGATATACTGTCGTTGCCACCACAGCAGCAGTATGACTACTTGTATGGTGAACTTGGTATGGATGACGAAGAGATTTCACAATACTTTGCCAATCTTGGGCAACGTAAAATCTTAAGTAACTTAAATATACCAGGCACTGCGTTGGATGATACCAAATTTGGCATTTATGGAGGTGAGCGTGGCTATTGAGCAAGTAGGTGGACAAGGGGTATACGTCATTACAGGTAGTGGGCGTGACCCTAGAAGAACCAGCAATGGTCAGTCATGGGCAGACCTTGTTACCAAGCAAAAGTATATGCTGTATAAGTCAGCACAGGACCAAGCATTGCGAGAAGCAGAAGCAGGTCGTATATCGAATCAAGAAGCACAAAAGCGCATCCGAGAAGCCCGTAAAGAGTTGAACCGACAACAGGCTGCTTTACAACGTGACGTGTCTAGATTTGAACTTGAAGAAGTAAAAGAAGAGGGTCGTAGAGAGCGTCAAGAACAAAAGCAAGCGGAACGCTTGGGCACAACCACTGTGTCAACACGCAAAGGTGGATTAAGCGGCACACGCACCAGTAGAGGTGAACGACCACCTAGAAGGTCAGAGTACCTTCTAGAAAAAGAAGCGGAGATAACTCGTAGAACCAAAAGAAATAAAGATTTAAAAAAACAAAACACAGACCTAAACACAGAAGTTAGACTTGCTGAATCACAAGCACAACGAACCGGTGACTATACTGAATATGACATATTAAAAGCACAACAAGATCAAAACAACGAGTTGCTGCAAAAGAATGACAAAGCACTAACAAAAATTCGTAAAGACATAAATAAACTAGAAGATTACAACGAAGCAGACTTTCAAGAGTGGTATGAATTAAATGAACTACGTGGTGCGCAAATGCAAGCTGGCACTACTACTACATTTGGCACTGACGATGAAGACCCACGAACGGTTACAAGTAAAGTACGCACAAAAGACATACCAGAGTTAGGGGATGTAGATTACTCTCCTTTGATTGAAGAACGTAAAAGAAAGATTGCAGAGTTACAAGCGGAACTTGAAGCATTGGGTATGGAGCAAACAGACCCTGTAGATGTGATTGAGCGCACACGTGAGATTTATGGAGACAAGTTTGCACCAACACCACGTGAACCAAGGGAGCCACGTGAGCGTCGTGGACTGTTTGGTAGACGTGCTGAGATGGATGCTTTGGGTGTTGAAGAGACAGCAGAAGAGCCTGTGGCAGAAACCGTAACGGAATCCACAGAAACAGTGGAGCCTTCCCTACCACCACTTGAAGCCGCCATGCAAGAAGGTGGTGTGGACATGGTTATGTCTGGTCAAGGTGGTATGGGTGTGCAACAAGGTCCTAGTGGTGTTGTTGAAGGTGAAAGACCTAGAGAGTCCTTAGACATGTCTGCTATGGAAATGACACCACCAGCACCAACAGAAAGAAGAGGGCCTGTGGCTCAACCCATGATGCGCACAGTAGAAGACAATGTGGATGTAGAACCTGATTTAAGGGGTAGAGCAACACAAGAAGAAATAGACCGTATCAATGCGTTTTTAAGACCACCAATGCAAACAGCAACAGTCAAACCTGCTTTACCACCAACACCAACACGACAACCAATACGTAAAATGGGTAGGTTGCCGATGTTTGAAGAGGTTATGGCACAACAGACTGCAGACCCTATTCAACAAAGATTTGATGCAGTTAAAAACTTAGGGTCTGCTGAAAAGCAACAGACTGCATTAGAAATGATAATGCAAGCCAAAGAAGCTTATGGGGGGTCTAGCAAAGAGTATCAGAAGGCAAAGAAACGTATACTTAACATGCTAGCCAAGACTATGGACCCCAAAAAAGCACGCAACATGAAGCGTGTAAAGTCACTGCAAGACAATAAACCTGGACAGTATGCTAGACTTGGTGATGACATCCGTGGTTTACGTCAAGACACAAAGAACCTTGTCGTATCATTGTTTCCAGTAAGCGATGACACAAAAGCAGATGAGATTGAAAGTTTGTACAAAAATGCACAACAACAACTTCGACTTGGAATCAACGACAAAAGTCAAAAGCGTAAAGCATTGGACATGTTAGACTTAATGTACTTAGCAGTGATTACAGACAAGCGGTGATGTATGGCAAAGCCTAACAAAAGACAGTTAGAAATTATTCTAAACAAACCTATAGGCGACACACCTGAAGAGTTTGAACGAGCGTTGAAAGAAGCGGAGGATCTCCAAGAAAATGAGATTCTTCAAACGTACATTGGTGGCGATAAACCTGGTTTTCAAAAGCAATTTGATTTGACAAGGTTTGCTATAGAGGACAATCCAACATACACACCAGAGCAAAAGCAACAGCGTTTGATGGAACTCGACGTACTCAAAGGGTCTGGTCAGTTACCTTCGTTTGGTGGATACTACGAGCGTACTTTGAACAAGGTCGCACCACCATTGGAAGCAACCAGTGCTGGTATGGGTGTAGGTGACTTGTTAAGTACAGCGACTGGTAGGCAACAAACTATTGGTGATGTACGTGCGCAACTTGAAAAACCAACTACAGTAGATTCCCGTAAAACATTTGAAGGTTTGTTAAGGTCAAGGGTGTTAGGGCAACCACCAAATGAACAAGATGCGTACATTACCGCAACGATGGCATTGTATGACCAAACCAAAAGAGAGAACCCTAAACTAACAGACGGGCAAGTATTCAATAAGGCTATTGAAACACTCAATAGAATAAACGAAGAGCCTGTCCAAATAACACAAAAAGAAGCAGAGAAGTTAGACCCAAGAACAAAAGCAAAGTTTGGTACTGGAACACTACCAGAACTTGCAGCGACAGCCACAGATTATCAGCGCACAACTGGTACAGACTTACCAATGTATTCCGATGAGCAGTTGGCATATTTTCAAAGTATAGAAGATGCCAAGTATGAGCCTGTTATTGAAAAGTACAGAAGGTCTATTGCCAGTCCAAAAAACGCTGCACAATCTATGCCAACCACATACAAGTTTCGATTGGGTAAAGGGGACTTTGAATTTGTACCACAAGAAGTACTGACCTATCTGCAAGACAATCCAACTGGTGGGGTTGTATACACTGCTGAGAAAGATGCTCAGTTGATACGCATGATACGGGATGGCGAATATGAAGAGTCAGACCGAAAAGACATAACGGCTGGAGACAGGCTAGAAGCTGTTGCTAGGGTGCGTGCGTACAAAGAACAAGGTAATCCAGATTGGAAAACATCTTTTGACAAACGCAAGGCAATATTGGATGACTTGCCATTATATGATGACATTGGCGCATTTGCTACAAACACAGCAATAGGTGGTACAACTGAGAGTACGACCGGATTTGTGTTTCGTAATGCATTTGCCGTAACCAATGCTGCACTTTCTTTGGGTGTAGATGCAGCAAACATTGCTGGTGGTGCGGCTATGGGTGCTATTGCTGAAGGCTTAGAGTACACCGGTATGCTACCCGAACTTCCACCTGGTGAATCATACTTTGACCCTATGATGACTTCTCGATTAAGGGAAGCAGAGCGTCCACCTTTGTACCAAGGTTATGGATACATGGGTGCTATTGCTGACAACATCGCTAGAAACAAAGGTGTGTTTGGAGAAGGTCAGGCTATATCTGAACAACTCAACTTAGAAGGTTGGGCAAAGTTTGGTACTGAAGGGGCTTACTTTGCATTGGAACTGGTAGAGCCTACTTTTGATTTAGGGGCAGGTGCTGTAAAAGGTGGACAAAAGTATCTTAAAACCATGCAAGCAAGTAAGCTTGTGCACGATGCCCCATCATATGCTGCAGCAAAGAACGCAGCGAAAACAGCCTTTATTGAAGAGATGCCTTTAATACAAGGTGCCCAGCAAATCTCACAACGACTTGGTAAAGGCAAGATGCCAAAGGACATGCAGTCGTCTGATGTAATGTTAACGATGAGTAACAACGTCGCTCGCAACTTAGAAGCGGAGCGTATGATTACGCAAGAAATGGCAACGCTTGATGACCTTACTAGAGCAGGATTGGCGGATACTGAAATAGCAAACCACATACGGAATGGTCAGCCATCGTCATACTCATCTGAACTATTCCGCAAAAAAATGACGGCTAACGAAGATACTGCAAAGATACTTAGAGAGTACGATGAATCTTTAGAGCTGTTAGACGAAACAAGTTATCGTTATGATTTGGAAAGTGTACTCGGAGATGTGCGTCAAACCCGACAGTTTCCAAAAGCAAACCAAAACATGGTCCGTAAAGCGTTTGATGATGTAGACCCATCGGACCCAATGCGACTTAAAAAGGCTCGACAGAACTTGGCTACCATGTATGGGCGTGCACTTTTCTTTGAGATAGCCCCAAAGAATGTGGACTTGGAAAATTTGCGATGGATTTCTAAGAACACAATGGTAGACAAAAGTCGGGTAGCAGAGATTATTGCCAAAGCCGCCAAAAGTAAAGTTGGGCAAGCCTTTAATAAGATTATTAAAGCCACAGATGGTCAATTGATTAGCGCACAAAAAGGCAGTACTGAACCTTCCTACAACATCTTAGGTCAAATGATGGCGTCTAGACCCACTGAGGTCAAGCCAGCGTTTGACTTAGAAGGCATGTCATCAGATGACATAAAAGAAATTATAGAAAGTATAGACACCCTTACCATATCACCAACACTAAAACAGAACATCAAAGACGATATACTTATCGACAAAACATTATTCGTTGATGACTACAACAGATTGTTATCTGCGAATCGAGATAAGATTGCACGCACATCACCAGATGCTGCAACTATTGAAGACATTAACAGACTAGATGCACAAGCAAGAGCACGCTTGCTAGAAGCAGAAGGCACTGTAGGTAGAACAGCAGATACTATTACTGGTGACATCTACAGAAAAGCCACAGAGTATATAAGCCAAACGACTGTAGGCGGAAAAATAAAAGAGATGTTCACTGGTACAACCAAACAAGTCAAAGCGTTGTTTAATGCTGTAGAGAAACCGGTAGCAAACACAACACCAGCACTTCCTATGCAGCAGCGTCGTATCTTGGCAGAGCACAATGCACAGATGGGTACGCTTCCAATACGCACACAAAAGTTGTTTGATGATTTGGTAAACAATCGCAACAACATTGTAGAGAGTTACCTTCCGTATTCCAAAGAAACTTTGAGAGCAGAAGAAGCATTGGGATTGATGATAGTTGGTGAACGTAGTAGAGGTGTTGGTGCTGTAGAACAGCAAGTAAACATACAGGCAACTCTTAAATGGTTGCTATCGAACACGTTTGTACAGAAGATTGACATTGAATCACCACGCTTTTCACAAGCTGACAATGCCAGTGGTATTGCTCAGTACTTTGACAATTCTATATGGAATGGTCACGGTAAGGCATATATCGAACAAGAGTTGGAGAAACTATCTGTAACCGTGCAAGATGACCCGTTGGCATATTGGTCAGAAGTGCAAAGAATAATGGAAGACATAAACGGTGCGATTCAAGGTAGAGATGCTGCTAGTCGTATGCGTCCACTAGAAGTGGTGACAGAAGATGGCATTGAGTTTATAAATAAACCCATTGTAGATGCCAAGTACAATGCAGATACAGTACCTCCGATAACTGAAATAGAAATGAATGAGCGGTTTGGTTTGTTGAACCTGTCTGCATACTACGTATCTGAATCACAAAGAGAAATGGCAAGACTACTGTCGAATACTTTGCAAGAGGACTTTACAGAACTTGCAGTTAAGAATCTAGTTGAGGGAACAGTTGTAAACCAGACTGCCTTTGAACAATCTGTTAAAGCAGCAGCAAACATAATGTACGCAACAGACGTAGACGAGATGGTGCGCTACAATCAAATCATAGAAGTGGTGCAGGCTGCACACATGGAAGAAGTACTGGACAACCTGGATACTTCTATAAATGTATTTAGGATTGATGAAGAGATTGTACGTGAAATGCGTAGGGGCGCAGAAGAGTTTAATAAAAGCCAAGGCAGTGTCTACAATGACTTGGTAAAAGAAGAAGCCAAAAACAACCGAGCAAAGTTAGTGGCTAAGCGTGATCAACTTAAAGAATCCAAGAAGAACATGTTGGATAGGTTTGATACACAACGAGACACAATATTGGCAAGTGAGAAACAGCGCATCAAAGGCGAACTCGAATCGGAGATTAAAAAGATACCTGAAGAAAAACGTAGGAATCCAGACTTTGTGCGTATTGAAAAAGAACGTGATGCAGCCATAGGCAAAGTGCAAGCCGATGCAGAGAAGGCTAGAAAGAAGGTAACCAAACTTAAGTTGCCAAAAGAAAAGGCATCCAAACAACGCAAAGCAATTACAGATGAAGCCGACCAAAAGATAAAAGACTTACAGGCTAAAGCCACTGCTGAAAAAGACGCCATACGCAAAGAGTTTAAAGACCAAAAGAAGTATGGTGTAGAAATGAGTCCGACTGTACGTAAGTTGAACAAAGAAGCATCTGCTAAGTTTAACGCTGAAAAAAAGAAGTTTGTAAAAGAGCGTGCGGATTTGGATGAAGCATTGAGAAACAGAAAAAATCAACAGTTAAAGGAATTCAAGAAGGAACTGTTTGCAGAAACTGAAGATTTGTTGCAACGAGTACAAAGCAACAAAGTAGGTGTCAAGGACGAAA
>WLWF01000674.1_pt1 | contig 32015 bp, 49 predicted proteins | sample 6718331 | NCBI WGS metagenome assembly WLWF01 (sample SAMN12718692, study PRJNA515312) | sponge metagenome | isolation source: marine sponge | host: Mycale hentscheli | place: New Zealand: South Island, Marlborough, Capsize Point | collected 2003-05-01 | reverse complement strand
ATAAAGCAATCCCCTTTGTTGTTTTGCCCTTTCGAGGGCTTTTTTTGTTATAATTGGGGCATGAAAAAGAAAAGCTTGTTAACACGTATCGGGGTATCGGGGTATAACAAACCGAAAAGGACCCCTAACCATCCAACAAAATCTCATGTTGTTGTTGCCAAGTCTGGTGACAAAGTTAAAACTATTCGTTACGGTCAGCAAGGCGTTCGTGGTGCAGGGTCTAACCCTCAGTCAAAGAAAGATAAAGCTAGACGTAAATCATTCAAAGCTCGTCATGCTAAGAACATTGCAAAAGGTGTAATGTCTGCGGCATACTGGGCAAACAAAAGTAAATGGTAGGAGAATACTATGCCTTACGGTAAGGGTACATACGGTAGTAAAGTTGGTAGACCAAAGAAAACTAAACCAGTTAAAAAGAAAAAGAGTTTAATTAAATGAAAGGTTTATACGCAAACATACACGCTAAGAGAAAAAGAATAGCCGCTGGTAGTGGTGAGAAAATGCGGAAGAAAGGTGCTAAAGGTGCGCCCACTGCAAAAGCATTTAGAGAATCTAAGAAGACTGCTAAGAGTTTGCTTAATAGGTCCAAATAACAGGCATAGTCTTTCTAGTGTCTACATGAATGAAAGTCTTTGCTACGCCTATACCATTAAATCCCATTGACTGCGCGTTCTTAATGATCTCGTAGGCTTCATTTCCATTATTGATTCGTATGTCTGCCGCGATCCCTTGGGCATGGGTTCCTGCTTTTCTACCTGCGTTTGTCTTTCTCGCCTCAATGCTATGGGTTGGATCTCTGTAACCACTTGTAATGATAAATGGGAAGCCGCATATGTGCCGAAGGTCATCCAGTTTATTGAGGAAGTCTTCTGACATTTCATTGTTACCAGTTTCCTGACAATTAAAGTCTGTTAGTTTAAAGTAACGCATTACTTCTTACCCTTAATTCCTTCAAACGCACCACCACCAAAATAAAACCCTACAATGGTAAGCATGATCCAATCAACTTTGAATGCAGAAATAATCTCTTGTACCGCAGTTATATCCCTGCCAAGAAAAAATAAACTCAACACAAGAATGTAAGAAGCAACAAATGTAAAACCGAATATCAAAGCTAAGTATCTTTGTGCAAGTTTAAACGGTGCATAAGAACTCAATAGATCTGTCTTTGCTTTTGTCTTGGCTTCTATGGCTTCTGTCTCTGAGGTATGCATGGAATCGATTAAACCTAATCCCTTAGAAATTACATCACCACTGCCTAGTATTTGACTTAGTATACCCATCACATTATCTTCTCTAGTACGAATAGACCAATGATGAGGGGGTACATACCCCACAGCATCATCTCAGTCTTTTTAAATCTAACAGAACCCTCATCGAGGCGCTTCTCAATAGATTGGAACTTCATTTCGATAGCTTCCATACGCACGGCACATTCCCTTTCGTGAGCTTCTAGTTTAAGTAACGCCTCTTTGACGGTTGCCATTAGTGTACCTCGTCTACCGCTTCATCAGCTTCTAACTGTTGTGTGAGCATATTCATAAACGCTTCACGACCAACACTTAGCTGATCTAAATTAAAACGAGTGCTTGCTATCTTTCTGTCTAAGTCAGCAACATGATTAACCATTGCTTGTTGTTCTTCAGACATATCTTCTAGGGTGTAATCTACATCATTGATCGTAATGGGAGTTGTTTTTTTCTCGCCCATGTTAATCTCCTTTAGGTTAGTGAACTTCTATTTTAAAAAAATACTGCATATACTGCAAACCCAAAAAGTATAAGGGCCAAAATTAACCCGCCCCACGTATATCGGTCCGACCAATCTTGACCTGAAATCAAAATATCTCCGTTGTTTCTGGATCTACGTACTTAGGTTTACAATAAGCTCTTACAGGTACAGGGAATGCTTTCTTAAATGTAATCCCTGCTGTTCCTTCAATACCTTGCAAGCTTATACTTCTACTAAAGTATGTGCATTTGTTTACATCAGCCCATACACCATACTCTTCTGTTTCTATCACAAGACCATCAGCAGTTAGCGTTTCTAACATTAAAGCAAACACCAACTGTTTCATCGTATTACCGTAGTACTGACATCAACCCACTGAACCTGACATCTACAGTCTACAGGGTCGTACTTATTACTGGGTCTTGATAGTTCTTGACACATATAAATACAATGTGACTTCTTTAAATAATAAAGGGTCTGCTCCTCAACTACCTCGCCATTGACAAAGAATAGAAGGGCAAACACCATCTTCATTGTTTAGCCAGTAGTGCCTGTACCAACGCCTGTATCTGCTCGTTAGTCTTTTCTTGTATCTTTTCCTGTCTAGCCAATGACTCTACAATTGCATCAACTTTAGTCTCTGTTACAGCTTGAGCCTGTCCGTTTTCCTGTGCTTTCTTAGCCGTCTCTTTCACTATTACTTCGATACGTTTAACTTCCTTAGTAGTAGACTCAGCATTAGCCTGTGCCGCACCGTAAGAGATAGCACCGACAAACAACGAGACCACTAATGGAATAGCCCAAGTTGGAATTACAATGCCTTTATCACTCACCACGGAACCTCCGCAACAACTGAAGGAGCCTTAGACTCAGCTATTTGATTAGCTATGGATGCCTCAATGTCAGCTACAGTAATCTGAGGACAGTCCTTTACCCAACCGACAGCCATCTCTTCTGTAATGTCATCAAATGCTACAAAGTCATCTGAGTCTGCGTCTGGTGTAAAACTGCAAGTACCATAAGAACTACCGTAATGACTAACTGCATCATCACCAGTTCCTACTTCCTCGCTATCACTTGCTCGCCAGTGTGCAACGATTACACCATCGTCACTTGAGTTTCTTTCGAGCTGTACTACTGTCCACGTTACTGCCATTTTTCTATTCCTCGAGTTGAGCGACACGTTGCCGCAGTGATTGAATTTCTTTGATTAACATTGGTACTAATTTGCTGTAGTCAACACCCATCATGTCATCTGGAGTGTCACCCTGTGTTACCGCATCTGGTGCAACCTCAAGTAACTCTTGAGCAACCATGCCGTAATCTTGATGCTCACCGTCAGCTTTCCAATCAAACTGTCTAACTTGGATAGCATCGACTTTAGAGCCTGAATCATCAGCGTCTTTAATGTTGTCTTTGAGTCTTTCATCGGATGAGGTGTTGTATGCTGTAGCACTTGTTGTACTGGTGATGCTACCAACATAGGGGCTTCCGCTTATGTTCGTAAATCGAATCATAGTTGCAGTGCCAGAGAAGTCTCTAACTAACTCCATAGAAGGGACACTATTACCACTTGGCGATCCGTCTAAAGTAATGCCAGCGTCTCCAGCAGAAGTACAGCCTATAAGAAATTCACCGCCAGATGTGAGCCTTGCTGACTCACTGCCGTTATTATCAAATGCTACAAATGAACCGCTTTGGATGCGTAATTGCTGTTCTGTTTGCATACCATCCGTTGTTAAATAACTAGCTCCTGCCGCATCATTATGATACAGGCGTAAACGTGTGGAATTGTTATTTCCGATTGTTATGCCAGTAGACGCATTTGCTACCCCGTTTAAATGTAATTTATCGGCTATACTTGATGAAATACCAATACCGACATTTACACCACTAGCAAAACTTGCAGTCCCATCAGTCTTTATAAAGAAGTCAGATGAGCGAGTACCACCGCCAAATCCCATGCCGTAAGCTGATACTGAGATGTTGCCTTTTGTTGTACCGTCACGACGGAACTGAACAATGTTACCGTCTGAGTCCTTGCGATTTAGGTATAATGCTGTGCCTTGTTTTACAAATTCTGCATCACCACCTGCAAACAACGCACTACCAACAGTGTTTCCATCTAGCGTAGTCTTACCCACAAGCAATGTGCCGCCAGATGTGAACCTTGCGGCTTCCTGTCCAGCGGTGTTTAGACGCATTGAATCATCAGCGTTATGATAGGTTATTTGACCGCGATAAGCGGCTGTACCTGTTCCATCGCCAAAGTTAATTGCTGTCGTAGATGATGTCCCACCAATAATGTGCATACCAACTTCAGCAGAACCTTTAATAATAAAATTATCTTGATCCGTTGAATACCCACTTGCAGAATTTAAACCCAAAAGTAGTCTGCCTGATGAGTCTATTCTCATGCGTTCTGCCATGCTTCCTATTCCTGCCGCTTGAGCATAGAAGCGTATGCCGCTATAACCGTACATATTTACATAATTGCTGGTAAAATTTAAACCTGCTGAGTTATTAGATGTACCATTAAACAAAGTACCATTTAAATTAAAGTTTCCGTTTACGGTAAGCTTGTCTCCATTTACTAAAGAAGTTTGACCAATACCCACGTTGCCTGATGAGTCTATTCTCATGCGTTCTGTATTGTTTGTGCCAAATCTTATGGGGTTAGCGTCTGTAGTGTTAATAGCAAGACCGTTGCCATTGTGAAAACCATAAGACCTATTAGCTATCCATGCCTTTGCACTTGCAGATTTTTGGAAAGCTATAACCGACCCTGCGCTGTCATTAAAGTTGCTTTGTGCCGCATTAACAGTAAGCCCTGTGCTTGTCACTGACCCACTGAAAACTGATGAGCCATCTGCGTTAATGGTTAGCCTGTCGGTAAATGTAATATCGCCATCAGCACTGCCTGACGTATTGGTAGTTGCAACTGTAAAGCCACCGTTGTACAAATTCATTTTAGATGCTTTGTTAGCGGCTATATATTTAAAGCTACCGTTGCTTGCCAAGTAAGCATTAGAAGCAAAGGTGCTGTTTTGATTACCGCTAACCGTCCAAACTGCTCCATCGCCTATTTGAATGGCTTTACTAAATGCGTGTGCGCTAGGAGTGCAATTAAGACCAAGGTTCCCAGAGGCGTTTAACCTAAGTACCTCTGTATTATTTGTGCCGAATATCACATCAGCATTATCACGGTTATAAACATAACCTTTACCGTCCGATGCCTGTGAAAAATCAATTCCAGTATTTCCTGTTTCTGTAACACGAACTGATGAAAAACTGTCGGCTTGTACTTGAAGACCACCGCCAGTGGCAAAAGTTGGATTATTTGTACCAATACCCACGTTGCCTGCGTTGCCACCTGCACTATTATTTATAGTCAAATAAGGAGTTGTTCCTTCGCGTATTTGAAAACCATAACTTGCGGCACTATTACCACCTACCAGTTCCCAACGGTAATTTGAACCTATTGTTCCAGAATTAGAATTAAGCCTTATAATTGCATCAGTATTAGAAGTCTGTTCAACTTTTACGTTACCACGAATTTCGAGCTTATCTGTTGGCGCAGTGGTAGCTCCGACCATAAGGGAGCCGTTGGGGATGTTGACGTTTTGTGACGTATCCATCGTCATTGCTACGCCAGTACCGTTTGTTCTAAACTCTAAACTTGAGCTTTGCTGACCTACTATAATGGCTTTGTTTGTATCCCACGTTAACGTTCCGTACTGCTTTGAAGAACCCCAATCTAAGGTTCCATCAGCTTCCATAGATATGCGTTGGTTTTCAATGCGAGAACTTGTGTTTGTTATTATGTGACCGCCTGCTGTCACGCTACCTGAGAATGTGGCGTTGCCTGATGAGTTGATAGTTAAAGTGTCGCCAGAGCCATTAAGGTGTAATCTATAACTACCATCAGAAACAGCTCTGTGATACCAAGGCTGATTAGCGCCCTGTTGCATATAAAACTGATAGTCACTACCTGTTAATCCTAACCGCTCGCCAGAAGCATCCCAGAACAACTTAGGTGTTGTGCCTGTGTCCTCGTAAAAGCTGATGTCACCTGTATCTCTAGAAACAGCAAGACGTTTAGTGTTTGTGTTGTTTCCTACTTTTAAATATAAGTAATTGTCTCCACCATCATAAGTGAATTCTGCACCAACGATACCAGTGCCATTTTCACGTAAACGTAAACTAGCATCTTCATTTGCATCCGCTAAAATATCAACTACAGGAGTTGTTGTCTCTACAGTAAGCCCATCGGCTGTCAGAACCCCAGTAATATCGGCTCCAGTGGCTGTCGTTGCGATTTTGATTGAGTTATCATGGTATAGCGTTACTGCTCCGTCAGGATAAAATCGTGCTGAAGTTTCACTTAATGATGCATTCCCAATATCTACGAAAGTGCTACCGCCTATAAATAACGATCCACTACCGACATCAGTAATTGCAGAATAAGAACCTGTATGAAATATCTGTAAATCATCACTAGCACCAAACTGAGCTTTGACGTTATCGCCAAGATTTAGGTTGCCTGTAAGAGTGCCGCCAGATAGCGGTAAGAATGAGGCTGTGCTTCCGACTTCTACTATAGACTCAGTGCCGTCATCTTTCTTTATGTACATCTTGCCGTGATAGGTGTTAATACCTACTTCACCAAGGGCTAGGTCAGATGTAGAAGGAATTCCACTAGCCCCTGATTGTGCTGATCTTTTTAACTTAATCGTTTGTGCCATGTGGCTCTCCTATATGCGTATATACGCTAGAGATTTATTTAGAATGTACCGCCATCAATTGCTATGTTTTCAACGTTTAAAGGAGAAAGAGCATTTAAAGCCGTACCTACAGACCATCTATCTGTTGATTCATCCCAAACAAGATAAGCATTAGCTACTGTACCTCTTTCAACTTCAAGCCCAGCATCAGCACTTGGAGTACTTCCTGAATAGTCTTTGTTTAAAAGAAGAATATTGTCTTTAAATACGACAGTTGTACTATCTACAGTTGTTGTAGTACCTTGTACAGTAAGATCTCCAGTTATAATTACTGCATCATCAACAGTAACAGTTGCTCCGCTAGTAGATAGTGTATCTCCACTTAAAGTAAAGTTTCCTAACTTATCATCTACATAACTTTTAACCGCACCTGTAGTAGATAAACTTGTATTGCTTGTACTTAATGATGTGCTTGTTTCTATCGAAGTAACACTTTGACCTGTAGCAAAACTAACACCACTAGCAGTAACACTTAATTGAATAGTGCTACTTGGTCCAGTTTGAAAAGTAATATCGTCGTAATTTTGTCCTGAAGCAGGAGTGATGTCCATTCCACTAACACCGTCATCGCCTCTTAGCTTCATATACTCGCCTTGCATGAGTAATCCACCGCCTCCTACTTCTCTTATTTTTGCTGTACCAGAACCAGAAGTGTCATAGCTTATTTGTAAATTTTGCGAATTACTTGCACCAAACTGTATGTGCTGATCATTTCCCATTACAATGTTATTAGAGCCAGATGCGTTTCCTGCCGCTAACGTAGCAGATAAAGTATTTGCAGAAGTAGTATCGCTCCAAGGGACGTTAACAACTAAGTTATCACTACCGTCTACTTGAACTTTATATGTACGATTAGTAGTTTCCGTAGAAGTTTGCGCGGCTTCTGTATTTGTTCCGTCAACATTAGCATTAAACGTAGTTCCAGAAAGAGAAAGTCCTGTTCCTGCTGTGTACTCAGTATTTACCCAAGGTACGTTAACTACAGCTTGTTGAGAACTATTAAGTTGAATACCATAAGTTCTTAATGCCGTTGTAGTTACAGCATTAGCAGATGTAGATTGCGCTGTACCGTTGTATAATTTAATACCACCTAATGCAGTGGTTGTTGCTACACCTTGTAAATAACGACCATCAAGATCAACAGTTTCATCTAAGTTTGTGCCAACCTGATTAATAGTTAATACACCAGTAGAGGTATTAAAACTAAGTCCACCAGTTTCAATAGATCGATCTGTAAAATACTTACCACCTATGGCATCTACATTAGAAGTACTCCCTCCGGGCCTCCCAATCCACAACTTATTACTGCTTGCAGAATATGCTAATTCAGCATTAGTAAGTGTAGTCGGAGCATCTGTACTTGTACTCTGTTTGATTGTGATTGTTTGTGCCATTTTCTTGCTCCGTGTTTAAAAGTTTCCACCCTCAAGGGTTGATGTGTTATTTAAATAATTACTATCATTACTAAATTGTGAGATTGCTCCACTTACATTAGATAGTTCTCGTGTTGCATTAATAAACGTTGTGCCTCCAGCCGCATATCCAACAGTATTGTTTAACAAGCCTGTCATTGTATCGCCTGTTTTTTCTACAAATCCTGATCCAGAAAAAGACTGCGTTGCTACTGGTTCACCTGTAACTGAGTCAAATCCTAAATACTTACCTTTACGAGTATCCTTTAAAGGTAGCTCCATACTCCCAGAAGCTACATCTTCATCTTTTAATCTTAATGATCGATTGATTGCAGTTTGTTGTTGGTTAGTTGCAAGCCATAATCTATCGTAATCATTGTTTACTTCATTAGCTAAGAATGCACCGTTAGCTTGATATGCCGTATCTCTGTCTAAATCCATAGACATTAGTATGGCAATTGCTGTACCCTGTGTAGGGAAAATAGGGTTGTTGTTACTATCTACTAATGTAAATGTGATAGTACCGCCTGATCCTACTCCTACATTTTGTACTGTGTAGTGTGTATTTAAGGTTTGTACAACACCACCCAATAGAACGGTAACGTCTGTAGCATCATTTAACTGGAACGTGTAGCTATACACATTTTGATTATTTCCTGCGGTATAATCGTTCCTAGTAGTGTTTGCTGTTACTGTCATTTTGGCCTCATATATTTTGCCAATTATACTATTTTAGAGGTTACAAATCATTACTCAGCAGGCATAATGCCTAATGATCTTTGTTCTTGTTCTGTAAACTCTCTGCCAGTTCTTTCTTTTTCAAATTCAATTTGAGCAGACATAACTTCAGAATTTAATTTTGGAAATTCTTTTAATAATTGTTGTTTAGCAACAGATCTATATTCAGAAATAATAGTTTCAATTCTTTCTGCTTTTCCACCATTAACTCCGCTAGTTAACTTTTTATAGTAATTGCTTTTTACAAGACCATTCAAAGCTTTTTCTAAGGACGGTTTTCTTTCAAGTCCTGCTGATAACTGAATAAATCTATCATATTGTATAGCACTCATTTCAATTCCGTTAATAGACCTGCGAGGCATTCCAATATCTACTCTGTTTTTAGCAATTTCATCAGCAATAGGATTTTGTTTGTCAGTAGACATATAAATAGGTGACATAATATCTGGCCCTAGTCCACCTTCTAAAACTACTACGTCACCAAACATATTACGTCTTGGTGGCAAATCTTTAGAATATGCAGGAAGTCTAGATTTTAATCTACTAACTAAATCATCAGTTAATCTAACCGTAGGATCTACTTGCCTAGCTATTGCCGCAACTCCTGCTGGAACTGTTGTAGATCCCATTCTTTCCAACCAATTAAATAAAACATTTTGTTTGTTTTCAGGATCACGACTGGCATTTTGGTAAGCATCAAAAAATTCCATTAACCCATTAAAGTAAGTTCTACTTTCCATAGAATTAGCAACAGCAACACTAGATGCAAAAGCAAGATCATATGCATCAGCCTCATCTACTTGACCAATAATTTCTGTTATATCTGCTGACATAAGTAATAATGCCGCTATAGGATCTGCTTTTTCTAAAGAATAATAAGTATCGCCAACTTTTAATGAATTAGGCTTCCATCCAGTTAATTCAAGCATTTGACGTTCTTTATAATTAACAGGACCAGACCCAGTTATCATACCTTTTTGTGCCATTGAACTTGAAACTAACATTACAGTGCTTCCTAAAGCCATTCTTGAAAGCATTAGTTCTCGTCTTGCTCCTCCTGCATTAAAATCAGCTCGCAAACTAGGCATAAATGGAGCTACTGGAGTTCTAGACATAGCATATTTAACAACATTTATAGGAGTTCTTAAAAATGGAACTGCTAATCTTCCTAAGATTCCAGTAGAATTTCGTAATTGCGTCCCTTTTTTTCCTATTGCTCCAAGCTCATTCGTAAATGTTTGATATCGAGCAACTTCTTCCATTTGCATTCGAATAGTAGCAGAAGGATTATTAAGTATTTCACTAACACGCTTTGTAAAATCTTCAGGTGATAAGTTTTCTTTTATAGCTTGCCTATATGCCAATGACTGTAATTCCATTCTACGAGCAACTGCTTTAAAAAACTCATCTCCTGCCATTAATGCGCGCCCCGGAATTCTAATTGCATTTCCAAGAAAATCTATACCTTGCCCAACAACACCAGAAGCATTTAAATTTTTAGAAGAAATAGCTTCTCGTTGTGCGCTTTCTATTTTAGTTAAGGGATCACTTGCTTCACCACTTAAAAATACTTTTTTAGCTAACTTCATGCCATCTTTAGCACCTTCTATAATTCCAAGTATTTGTGCAGATGCTTCTCCAGTTTCAATTTCTTTTCCAAATATAGATGCTATTTTTCTTTCTAAGACAGAAGACAATACAACACTAGCATTAGACATTATATTCATTACATGAGTAGCAGGATTAGATAACAACGAATTAATCCAATATTCTTCTATCATTTCTGAGGTAGTTGCTTTATCAGCATTTTTAACAAATCTATTAAGATGCGCTGGATCATTAATTTGACTAAGTCTTTTAGCTAAATCTTGATTTAAATCTAATCCTCCGCTAGCTTCTAATGCTTCTTTGATAGCTTTTTCTTGTTCAGCACCACTTTTTGCCATAATTCTAAATGATTGTAAGGCTCGTCCTGCTTCTGCTGTCATACCAGATACTTGTAACTGAATTGCTTGGTGTTGAGACATTGCTCTTCTAAACAACATAAGAGCTTCGTCACCGCCATTTTTAGCTTTTTCAGCTAACTTAATAAGATTTTCACCAGATGCTACAAGAATATTTCTAGCCGCAACAGCTTCTTCTGCATTAGGAGCAATACCTTCTCGTCTATTTAATAAATCTTCAACACTCATTCCCAAATCATCAGCTAATGCTTCAGTTTCTTTTTGAGTAATTACTTCTCTTCTAGCTTGATTTATTTCTAACGGATTGGCTTTAGCTACAGCAGTAATAATATCTTCTACTTCTTCAGTAGTTTCTAATCTATTTAAATTTATATTTTCAGCCGCTTCATCAGGAGCTTTACCTGCACCCATTTTACCTGAAGCAGGAACTTCAATAGAATTGTTATCAGCAACATCTTTAAATGGAATGTATTCAGGCTCATCAACTTTTGCTTGCACAGTATCATCAGGTTTTATAGGACCAACAAATTCTTCTACTGTTATTCCTTCCTTTTTAGCTTCTGTTTTTATTGTTTTATTAGCTTTAATAACTTTAACAGCTTTTATTAAACTGTCAGTTAAACCACCAATAAATAAACCTTCAATACCAGATTTTAACCTGCCTTCTATTTCAGGATCGGTAGGATCTGCTTGCAAATATTCTGTAACAGGATTCTGTAATGCAGGATATTCTTGAATTAAATCTGATAATCTAGCTTCGTGTGGATCAAATACAGTAGCATCAGCTAAAAACCCTGCCGCGTATGGGGCTGACTTTACTAAACCTATTGTTTTTGCACTTTTTAAAGCAGGAAAAAAACCTGTTAAAAATTGACTTATACCTTGCATTAATTGTCCTGTTGTAGATTCAGGATCATCTATAGTAATAGGCTTGTAATCTTCTCCAGCAGTAGGTAACTGACCAAATACACTTTCAAGAGCTTCTCCAGCCTCTTGTGTAGCTTTAAGAAATCCTCCAACTACTGCTCTTGGAGTTTCAAGAATTCCTGTACCAATATCTTTTGCAACAGATAACATAGTGCTTTCTTCTTCTACAGGCGCAGAAATAGGATCAGAAATAGGATCAGAAACAGGAACAGAAGATTGTTTTGCCTCTTCATCCATCATTTCTTGCATTACTTGTCTTGCTTCTTTTAAATATGCGTTTTCTCTTGACGCGATATAATTATATGAAGTGTTATCATTAGCAGATGCGGCAGTTCCTAGTAGTGGTTTAGGTTGTCCAATAGGGTTTTTTTGCGTTTTATTTTCAATTTCCACATTACGGCCCTTTTGTAAATTCATTGTAATCAGATTTAAAATTTTCGTATGCTATTTTTGATTCATTGTAATCTATTAATTTTTGCTTTTCTTTAGCATATGCTCTTTGACCTTCTATAACTTTATCGCTGTTATTTCCATTTGGATTATTTTTTGTTACTCCTCTTGGCAAAACAATTAATTTTTTTAAATTTTCTACAGATGTAGTTAAATTATTTTCCCAATATTCTGGAATATTGTTTTTAGATGGAATTACATTAGCGTTAATTAAATCATTAGCAATTTTTGGAGCTTGATCTGCACCTTCATCTAAAACTCGTTCTGCATATACAGCTTGCATTTTCGCTTCTCTACTTGCTTGTTCTGGGTCTAATGCTTGACTATATGCATCACGTTTAGTAATTACTGTTTTATTTATTAAATTAGAATAAGTTTTTACTAATGGTGCAGTAAGTACATTTTGTTGCCTTTTATTTGTTGCAATAGTAGTTAAAAAATTTAAAGCTGTTTTGCTAGTAATATTGTTACTACCCATTGCATTTGCAATTGTTTTTTCAGCTTCTTCAGGATCAACATATAAATTACTTGTTATATTTTGCAAAACTTCTGGATTGTCTATGCCAATTCCGCGATTATTTACAACGTTCATTAATGATTGATATTGTGTAAATGAATATGCATTTTGCTGTGCATTAGAAGTAATATCACTACCATCTATTGTTCCATTAGCTAATCCTATTAACGAATTAAGAGAATTTCCACTTTGAATTTCTGCTCTATTACTTTTTATTTCTGTTTCTCGCAAATCAATTCTTGCTCGTTCTGTTTTTAAATCATTCATTAAAACAGATTCGTATAATTCTATTTCTTCTGTTGTATACTCAGCAGGGGCATTGTTAATTTGATTGTCTATAAAATCTATAGCCGCTAAATATCCTTTTTCATTAAATACGTTTTTTAATTTTGCTCTATTTACATCTATTTGATATGTAACTTCAAAATCATTTTTTAAAATTTCAGCGCCTTGCTCGTCATAATCAATACCAATACGAGAATCAATTAAATTATAAAAATTTGTTTTAGATGTTTCAGCCGCAATTGCATTACCATTTTTAATAAATCTTAATGCATCATTTTTTTGAATTGTTCTATCTTGCTCTCTATTAGTTTCAGCTATTTGCAGTTGATTTTCAGTTTCTTTTTTTATAATATCTGTTCTGTAACCATTAACTTTAGTAGCAAAAGATGCTTTAACGGAATCTGGTATATTTACATAACCTTGCACTCCATCAACAAGAGCTTTAACTCTAGTATCAAATTCTTGTGTTGTATTCGCTTCAATACTTATTTTAAATAAATCTTCAGATACATCTGCTGACAATCCGCTTGTATAACCACTAATAACTTCTTGATTAAAAATGTCTGCCCCATAACCTCTACGAGTAGGAACTTCGCCAAAAACCTTTTGACCTTCTTCGTCTACAGTAATAGCTTGTTCTACAGCTTCTTGTGCTTGAGCAGGAGCCTCACGTTCAGCTTTAGCAATACCAAATTGTTCAGCAACACTAGCTACAGTAGCTCCTAATCCAGCGAGAGCTTGCATACGTCTAGCCGCAGAGTCATCTGCCCCAGTAGGACGAAACTCTCCATAAAAACCAACACGTTGTTGTCTAGGTTGCTTTGCCATTATTACTGTCCTTTATTCCTTTGTAATTGTGTCATATGCATCTACAACGCTAGGCATAGATTTTAATAATGTAGATGTAGCTTGAATATTAGCAGTGCCTCTATCTAAAGCTCCTTGTCGTTTTATTTGGGCTCTTTTTAATTTTTCTGACACAGATATAACTTGCTCACTAGCACTTATATCTTTAGACGTTTGTAATGCAATACTTTCAGGTGTTACACCAGATACTCCACCAGCCGCCATAGACACTGCATTAGCCGCAAGCACTTTATTTAACTCTTGCCTTCTTTTCAATTCACGAGCTTCTGCGGCCATTTTTTCTTGCCTTGCACGTATTTCAGCTTGCTCTTCTTGTGCTTTGCCAGATTCAACTTGACCGTAAACACTTGCGGCTGTACCAGCAATAGTTAGGTAGGCGGCTAATAATGGAAACATTTTATATATCCTCTAAATTTACGAACTAATCTCATATCCAATTGCTTGCAGATGGAATGGTGTTGGGTCTGGTATTGTAATAATAGGAGTAACTTCCCTATCCCATCCATTACCACCGTGGTTATCTTCTATAATTCCTGTAGAAGGTATAAGGGATGAGTTTAAAGGGCTATTCCCCGCATCTCCAAACGTTCTAACAGGCACTAAGTTTCCATCTATATAAACACCAGCACTATTGTAAACACGCAGATTCATGCGATCTATACGCTTCTGGCTTAATACTGTTTGCGAGCCATTAGGCGATCTTGTGTTTAATGGCATTCCTCTAATTTCACAGTTAAAGTTTTGCCCTACTTCTATAACATCTGTTAATGCGGCTTCAGTAGGTGTTAATGTAATTGTTCCTGTAGCACTTACTGCTCTAGATGGCAGGCTACTATTACCCGCTACAACCTCTACTGTATCTCCTTCTAAATGCAAAAGGCCAGACAACGTAGTGCTATGTGGCGATGCGTATTTGACACTACTATCCATTTTGTAATCAAAGGTCATTTGATCTATAGTAAAACGATCTACATCTCTTTGGCTATAAGTAAACAAGGTATTATTGACCGTTACACACTGTTTAAATAAATCTGCGCTACCATTATCACGTACTTGATTAAATTTTGTATAACCGTTTATATCTTGATCACGCAACGTATTTAAAACAACAGCCGTACCATCTTGGTTAATAACAAATACATAGTTAGCATCTTCTGATGTTGTACTTGTTACTATGTCCATATCAACAGGACTTACTATTAAATGTGACGCTAATACTGATAAATCAATACTACGATATGCATCTTCATTATAGTCATACAAGTATTGTCTTAAACTCCTGCCGTTACGGTCTACAAATAATATAGCGCCATCTAAAGCTGTAGTAGGGACGTTAACACTAAAACTACCATGTTGTGTTTGTTGTTGTATATTAATTGTTGTAGGCGTGTTACCTGTGACTTTGTACTCAGCACCCTCTGTAAATATTTGTAATCCACGATCACCTACAATATCTACAATGTCACTTTGCGATCCATTTATACTTACAAAAATAGCTTCGTCATCATCACCTTCTTCAAGATAAAAATCTAAAAATGATCCAGCTTTAGATGCAAAAACACTTTGGGGTTTATCTCTTGTTCCACCAAACCATAATCGCCCACCAGCAAATACACCGTTTTTAGGATAGCCTCTAGTAGCACTCCATACATCTTCTTTACGAGGGCTTCCTTGCGTTGTAATAGCAAATGTAACTTCATTGTTGTTTCCTGCAAGATCAGAAGTAGCAAACCCTGTCCACACTTGAAAAGATTTAGTAGACTCTCCTGAAACAGTAATTGTAAACACATCGCCAGAACCAGAAACTGCAACACCTGTATCACCAAATATAGGCATTTCTTGTAAGTTTTTTTGTATGTTAAATGCTGTTGATGTTGTATTACCTGTATATGTTATGTTTTTACTAATAACAGATTCAATATCAACTTGAAATCTATCTCCTTTAGTAAAATGCGCTAATGTCATTGTTGTTACATAGCTAATAGGAACAGGACTAGAAGCATCATTAAAATCAAATTGTGGCACATTTAAGAATGGCGCATCATCAAATTTAAAAATATTGTTGCCGTTAAGGTTGTATATTAATCGTTTAACAGGAACATTTTCGTTAAACATAAGTAATACATTTTCATTGCTTGCTACACGGTTAGGAAAATTAGTCCCTATGTCGGTCGCTACATCTTGCTTAAATGTAGGTATGTCATTTGCAACTTGATATATTCTTAAATTGTTATTAGTAAATAAAAGCAAATAACTACTGTTGATGCTTATTTCAAATTTATGCATTTTTAAAGAACTAGAAAAAGCGCCAGTTACATTGTAGAAATGCATCTCTGCTAGCGAAACATTGCACGAACCTAAATCTGTAGTACCAACTCTAGCCAATCTCCAATCTTGGTCTAAGAAAGGCGTAGGCACACCATTGTTTAAAATAGTAACTCTAAGCGTTTGTTCAAAATCAGTTAACGTAGGAACATTAGCAACCGTAATCCATGCACCACCAGTTTGTTGATATTGGATAACAAACTCATCGCTAGTAGCATCAGCAGTAGTTAACTTAATGTTTATTAAATCTATGTAGGCAATAGTCTGCTGGCTAGTAAATTGATAAGACGCTACAACAAAAGGATTAGTAGTTCCTATTCCTGCTGTAGTAGTACCAAAAGTTGTAAGGTCATTATCATTAAGATTAGCCGCAGTACCACCATTGGGCATAGTAGCTGTAGGAGCAGAATACTTAGCAACTACTGGTGCTGGAGTTGTAACAAATTTAAATCCTGCTCTACGTTTTACTCCTCCTTGTGGGACAGTAACTACATTAGTCGCAGTTTGTAAGCCTTGGTAGTATTGATCGAGATCTGTTCGACCTTTTACGATTGGCGATAACTCACCACTTACAAAACTATTTTGCAAAAAGTGACTTCTAGCCATTAGAACCTCACATCAACAAAGGGCCTGCTGGTAAGCGGAGTAATAGGATGTTGTTGAGAATCAGTGTAACGCGCCATATTAGATGCATTAATATATTCTTCATTCATCAATTGTTTGGTAGAAGCACTATCTCTAATAGACATAGCAAAGTCTTTAGCTAATGCGTACTCAACCATTTTAGAAAAGTATGCAGGCCATGTAGCCTCAGATACAGTGTAGATGTAATCGCAGAATAAATTTGTGTCATAGTTACAATAAACGCGATCACCAAGAATTTGGTAATTAATGCTAGGGTTCATTTTAATAAACACTAACAAGTCAGATGGCAATTGATACATAACATCGTATTCAGTGCCTACTGGGGTTTCATTAATTTTAGATAGCTGTGCTTTTTTACGTGCAAATCCCCAACGATACTTTGTAAGCTCATTGTGGACAATGTTGTCATATAGATTGTTAGCAACAGTTTGTGCGCGAGTGTTGCCAGTTAACGATGTAATAGGCAAATCACCAATTAAAATTAAAGCATTAGAAATTAAATTGATTTTACTTGCCATAATAGACCTTTATGTAGATAGAAAGGGGGCCGAAGCCCCCAATCAGTTAGGCATCACCAAGAGCAGTGCCAGAAGCCAAATCAATAGAAGTAGTTCCATTGTTTGTTTTTACAAAAGTAGCAGTTACCGCAACACCGTCAGTATCAACAACTAGAACAACATCACCAAGATGAAGTTCACTGATAGCTGAAAGCATATAGTTAGAACCTGTTACAGTTGCAGGAGCATCAGTAGACGCATACACCCACAATGGGCGAGAGTTTCCTGAACCACCAATTCTAGATAAACCAGATCGTGCAAAAGCCATGATAGTTCTCCTTATACGTTATCTTTGTATTCGACTTTAACTAGACCACCGTTGTCACGGACAACAGATCCAGCCTTGAGCATACCGTTGCACAAGTATGAAGTGCGCTCTGGTACATAGTCGATTGATGTTTTCATGTCGATGCCAATAGCAAGTCCAACAGCATCTTTCTGGAAGAACCAAGAGTCAACAGTGTTTCCAGCTACAGTCAAACCACCTTCAGAACGATCTTCAAGAATGATGAAAGTAAATCCAGCTAGGCTGTTAACATCACCAGTTACCAAAGCTTTAATAGTCTGGTAATCAGCGTTAGTTGCTTTCTCATCTTTAAGAAGTCCACCAAGACCAGCAGAGTTAACTGCCGCGTATAGGTTAGCATTTTGTACACCGTTCTTACGCAATGCAACTTGAGCTTCAATAACCTTGTTCATGCTTAGAGCCGCGTTACCGTGAGCAATGTCAGCCGCATCAGGAGTAGAAGAGTTCATAGCATCAATAACAAGTTGATCACAACGACGACCAAGAGCCCCAGCGATAGTGCTTGCTAGTTCTTGCTTCTCGTCAAAGTTAACGTCTTGTTGGTCAAAGATGTCAGTGTATTCTGGAGCGTTCCAGTTAGAAAGTGTAGCAACCTTAAATTCGTGCGCTACGTCCATTGGAGTTACTAGATCAGAAGTAGACTTCTGGTTAGCAAGACCTTTGCCCATGCGACGGAACTTGTAAGTGTCACCAACTACATTGTTACGAATAGTAACAGCAGGCTTCATTAGCCCCATGCCTTGATAGGCGTGTTTTACCATAGAGTCAAACTCAATGACTGCTACGGACGATAGTGTTTTACTCATAATAATTTCCTCGAAAAAGAGTAATTTAAAAAGTTTTTCAAGGTTTTAGCTGAGTACCCAGTAAATTGGTCAGCATTCAACCTAAATTTACTGGGCTATAGAGATAGGTATCCAGTTTTTGGATTATACACCCTTTATGGTATATCAATCAATGTTTACTGTGCTTCACCCCAAGCTTGCATAAGCTTTTGAATTTTACGCTCATGCTCAATGTTAGTGCTACGCAGTAAGTTACCATGATCATCTTTCTTAAACATTTCAGCTTCAATAGATTCCCATGACAATCCAGCAGGCGCTACATCGTTTTCAGTAGGCAGTTTAACAGGTGCAGTTGCTCCTACTAACATTTCAATTAGTTGTATGCTTTCTGCCGTTGTTACTAAGTCTTTTGCTTTTTCGTAAGTTTCTGCATCAAGGTTGTTTTTCATAAACCCATCTACATTGTTGATACGATCTTGGGCATTGTCTCCTAACTTAGATATTTCTGCTTCTTGATTAACTTCTTGTACAGCATCATCTTGTGCAGATAATAATTCCCATGCGCGTCCAAATGCTTCTTGCGACATATTAGTATCATCTGCAAAAGTTATTAACTCTTGTAACAATGCATCATCATTGTCCACACCTTCAGGATGCATATAACCATCTTTAGGCGTACCTTTAAAACCACCAAACTTTTTTTCTAACTCAGCATATCCTTTAGCTTGATCAGCTACTGATTTATACTTGTTAGCATTAAACCATTCTGGGGTTTCACCTGTTCCTTTTACATCTTCTGTTAAAAAATATTCACCTTCTGCTACTTCTGGGGTTGATTCATCTAGCAGGGTATCGCTTTCTGCGGCCTGTTGTTCCATAATCGTTACCATTTAGTTATAAAATTTCAGCTTGTTGAATTTGATTTATAAGAAATTTAACTACGCCTGCTTCACCATTATGATAAGCAGATTCGTAATTAACGTTTGTAGAGGAAAAAGAAGTATCATTGTTGTAGACGAACCTAGCAGTCAGATCAGCTAATACCCGCTTTCCATCTTCATCATTAAAACATCGATGATATGCTTTCGCAAGATTAGCGACTTTCTCTCTGTTTTTTGCGTTGTCTTTTGTTGCTGTTTCTACATCTAATTGAACTTGTTGAATTTTGTCCCAAGTCATACTTGAGTTTGTCCTTGCATTGGTGGTTCACCAGTATCCATGCCTTGCTGTGCTACTTGCGCTCCAGCTTGTATTATTTGCTGTTTTTCCATAGGACTTCTTACTAACTCAGCAGGCATACCAGCTTTTTCTGCTACCCACGTTCCAAAGTCTTCTAACTTGAATCCTATTTTAGCTTGATCAGGACCAGCATTTTGTAATACAAACTGTACAGCTTGTTGCACATTTAGAATGTCTTCACTATCTTGCGCACGAGCTAACGGTGAGGTAAATTTAATTTCTATATCTCGACCATCTAATTGTAAAGGCTGTAACAATCCTCTACGTGTCAATATAGATGCTACGCGTTTTATTATAGGAATAAGTACTTCTGTTTGCAAACGTCCAAATGCAGAACCAATTCTTTTAGCAAGTTCTCTAGACTCAATAGCTACTTCTGTAGCAGATCTAACAGCGCCACTAGGGTCTCTAAGATCGTTAAACAAAGATCTTTTTATAGCCATTTGCATATCATTGATGACAAATTGCGGTAATTGTAAGTTAGCTCCTGTATCTAATCGACGAATAGAAGGATTAGACGAGTTATTAGAACCTACTGGAATAACAACCCCCGGACTTATGCTAATATTGTATGGATTAGTTACACCATCATCCGTAGCTGTGTACATTCCTGCAAGGTCTATAGCGGCTTTCTGTAATGAGAATTCTTTTGCTTTGTTTAGAGATTTAACATCAGGCAGTGCTTGTAATGCTGGACCACGACCACGTATCTCACCAGCTACTTTAGAGTAACGACCAGTAACCCAAGGGCTAGATGCGCCAAAGTCTTCCATCCAACTAATACGATCTTCTTTGCCTACCCATAAGCAACCGTAATAAGTCTTAGCTTTAGGTAAATAAACAACACCTTCACTGACATCTACTTCTGCTTCTGGATGGCTTTTAATTTTTTCTGCAATTTCTTGTGATGGTTTAAATCCTTTCCACTTTCTAGATAGATCACGCACCTTTACTTTGAATCTACGCCAATGTGTCTCTACATTTCCATACGGACCTTCTTCAAAAGCTATACCTTTTTGTGGAATAGCAGTAAATATAATAGGCATATTGTTATCAAGGTCTTCATCTATTCTTAAAGTTCCTGTTCCTATAAGAAGGTCAAGAGCGTGTTCATAGAACTGTGTAGCAAAGTTAGATCGATTAATGTAATCAAAAATAATATCAGATTGCTCTTCTAAATTAGATCTTATATCTTCTTCTGATACGTTGTATTGACCATTTTTTAACAATAATTTAACTTGATTAGACGGCTCTAATGTAGCCCAGCGAGACCATATAGGCGCGATGTTTTCTTGTAATTTACTAGCACCTTGTTGAATAGCTTCTAGCGCAGTAGAGTCAAAGATTTTATCCATCTTCTTTTGACCAGCACGAGAGTCCTCAAACAAATTCCTATTAGGAAGAAAGTATTCATAAGCATCATCAAGTTGATCACTCCAATATGTTGATCTTTCAAATGCTTTTGATTCACGTCTTTTAAGGTCTGTTAGAGAACCTAACTCTGCTGGTAATTTCATTTAGCATATCTCTTTACTGTAACACCTGTGTTTGCGGCAGTTCGTCTTGAAGATCCACCTACCATATTACCACTGCCAGTAGATCCTGCCCCCATCATGCTACGTCTTGCACCACCACCAGAAGCTTTAGTTGCTTGAGCTAACAAAGAAGATGCACCTAACTTACTTCTTGCCGCGGCTTTTAATCTTTTTTCACTTTCTTCTATTTCTTCGTCTAACATACGTGAAGTTCGCTGTTCTGCGGCTAACTCCTGTGCAGTAGGCTCTGGTGCTTTAGGTCGTTTTAGAAATCCCATGATGTTTCTCCAAATATTTTAACAGTTGGTATGGCGTTAAGATAAATGGGTTACGAATTCCCAATATCTGCTTAGTATGTCCAACACAAGTATTCAACATAAATAAAGAATGTTGATTTTGTTTTGGTTTAATTTTTAAAATACACTTACTGCCGATTATACTCTTTTCGTCAGTCGTTGTGAATAAATCAAATCCACTACAATTTTTAGCAAACACCAAAAAACCTTGTCCAGAAGGTTTAACAACGTAGCAATGTCTTATATCTTTCTTTAGATAACGACTCCACCAGTTAGTTTGATCGTCTTCAAAGATAACATAGACATCAGAAGACATTGAAATTAACCTTTGCTGTAACAGGTTTAGAAAAGTTTTGTGATACCCGTAGTGCTTGCCTACCTTCACCTTCTCCCTGTAGTGCGTACTCTAAGGCTTCGACAGGGTGGGAGTATTCATTCTTATCGGGTTCATCAGTGTATCTTTCACCACTAGCTTGTACTCTTCTGTAACAGAATCCACCTTGCAATCCTTTACGAATCATAGACGCTTTAGGTAAAACAGTGAATCTAGGCTTACCATCCATGCACATTTCTTTCATAGGGACTTCTAATGCGGCTCTACGCTTTAGTGGGTCATTACTTTGTGTAGGTTGACAGGGAATACCTGCGGCTCGCATTATTTGAAAAGGTGTTTCAGAGTTAGATTGGTTTTTATTATTACCAGAGGGATCACCCCATCCTTTAAATTCGTGTTCAGGGTATGTTTCTTCAATGTATCGTTTTAACGTAGGAGCAAAGTCAACAGCACCAGAGTCTGTTAACACCATTTCATCAAAACATATCCAACGTCCTATAGATGTTCTTTGTATAAACGCACAAGCAGGGGTACGACCAAAATCAAAACCTAAAATAATAGGGTAATCAATAGATGGCTCGAACTTTAAATGCTGACAATGGACTGAATCTGTATACATTGGGTGAACAGGTTTACCATTAGAAACAAATCCGTATTCATTTGCTAGATTTACTTTAATCCAATCATCTGTTTTCCCCTGTAGTCCTCTTGCATAATAGCCTTTAGGAAGGTTAGCAAGGTTTTCAGCTTTTTCATTAATAATCCAACTCTCACCATCTTTTAAAACTCCACCAGATTGTCTAAAAAATGACCAATCATCAGGTCTTTCTATCTCAGCTAGTTTAAAATACCAATGATCTTCATCAGGAGCGTTACTATCTCCTATGATTCCATGATGGGTAGGACGTGCGCCCTCCTTGTTAGAAGGATATCTACCATGTCTAAGGTCTAACATATCTAAAACAGCTTTAGAATGCTCTTTAGTCTCGTTTAACCACACCCATGTAGTCTGTATACCCCTAGCTTTTTTAACGTGTTCAGGACGGTCAAACGCAATAAACACAACATCACAGTGGACAGAGGTTCCATCGTCTAGTTTAAATCGTATAAAGTGTGTAGGAGGCTCTTTATTTCCTTGTTTAAAGTCACCTAACTCCCCATGTATCTCCAACCAGTCTTTGATCGTAGTAGAAAACAATTCAGAATAGGTGTTACGAGCCGCAATAACCCTTGATAAACGAACATTGTAGTTTTTATGTTTCTTATCTTTGACAGGTTCCTGTTCGCACATTAAGTCAAACAGTTTTAATATACATTGAACTGTCTTACCAGATCCTAACGGACCCATAATAAAGGAGTTTCTTGCACGGCAATCATTAAAATCTTGGAGGACTTGACCCTGTGGCATCAAGTTATATTCGATTCTCATCGTGACCAGTTTATTTTATCGTAATTAGATTTAAATACTTCTCGACTACTAACTGTAGACCTTCTAGGGTGACTACCCTTACCACCATTGTATTCAGGAAAGTGTCTATCTCTTGTCTCTTTGTCTAACTTATGAACTAAATTAGGACCTTTTTTAGCCATATTACCATCTCCCGCATATACACTCTTCTTCTAAACAAACACACTCACCAGACATCTTTTCATGCAGTATATATAAAACTTCCTTCATTGCATAATGATCTTTATCTATTAACGCTGTACAAAATGCCTCTATCAATTCGTAATCAGAATCCGTAATAGGCTCATCTGTATTTAAATCAATCATCAGCTAACCAATCCTTTATTATTAATGACTTTGCTAATTCTAAATAAAACAGCTCCTGTTCACTTGTAAGCGTACTTCCTACCTCTACCCCTACCTCGCCTATACTTATTAAAATAAAGTCCTTAGAACGCTTTATATGCGCTTGTACGAGGTCTTCTGCATCTGGCCTAAGCTTTATTATAGTCATAAATTTTTTTTTGCGGGGGACATATATACATCACATCGCGCCACTTTCGGGGAGGGGGGTGCCTTTCTCATTGCGCGTTGTCATTGCTTCCACCGTCGTATCTTTTGCGATTGACTGAGATAACGAGCCCTTCATCTGGAGTGCTATGCTCGACTGCTCTGAGTTTTGGGACTAAGAAGTTGCTCACCTTCTCCATAGCATCAACGCTTGCTTTATAGTCTGCCGCTTCTCCTGACTGCTCCGCTATCTCCTGCAACTTGAGGGACGAATCAATCATAGAAAGCACAGGATTAAACTCCTTCCCGTACTTCTTTTCTATTCTATCCGCCAGTAACCGTTTTAATGGCTTGTTTCCGCTACCTCTAGGCCTTCCCATAGTGTCTCCTGCTGTCTTATATTGTCTGATTAGTTATAAATAAATTCTATCGCCCTGATTTAATTGATTTAAATATTTAATGAATCCCTCGATTATACATGATTTGGCCTTATTTAGCCTTATATATGAATATAACTATAGTTAATTCGAATTAATTTAGTATTCAGTGTTGACACATGGCAAAGGATCAACTAATATATTTACACACAACAAAGGAGCAACACATGACAAACTTAGAAATGGCAAAACAAAACATTAACAAAAGAATAGATTATTTTACTAAGGAGGCAATCAAACAAGGTTACGGTGAGCGAATAAGTCAAAACACAATGAACTATGTATACGGCTTAAAAGAAGCTCTCGAAATGATTGAGTGGGCTGAATTAGAATCAGATGTTTAACTCACCTGATGAGACTATAGGGGATTAGTCGAAACGCCTACGGGCGTAGTGAGACCCATAAACAACAATGAGGATATTAAAATGAAACTTTATCAGAAAGGAAGTAATCAAACGGAGTTAGACTTGGGATTTGCTCAGGTATTCTTCAGCTATGAAACGCCAGTTGCCGCACGTTTAACAGATGGTTCATTGGTGCGCACTCAAACGCGTTACAGCGTTACCACTACAAAGCACATTAACAATTGGTTGCAAGGTTGTGACTGTGACAGAGTACCGCAGGAGCGTATTGACTGCCTTTTAACTTCTACCAGTGAATGTGATCCAAGTTATGAGGTGACAGCATGAACAAGATTAAAGACGATATTTTATCATTACGCGCACAAGCTAGAGCCGCACGTTATCTGGCCCTTAAAACATGGGAGAGAGAACAAGACAAAGATCGACAGATTGACAATGTAACATCGTTTGTCCTAGGTGTTGCCGTGGCTTTAATTGTGGGCATAGGCTACCAAATACATATCATGGGGGCGCTGTAGTGAAGATTAAAACAACTCAGAAACAACGCATACTCGAACACTTACAGGACGGGCGCACCTTAACGCGCCTTAACTCATGGAGGGAGCTAGGGATATTGGAATGTCCTGCGCGTATTTGTGAGCTTAAACAAGAAGGCCACAACATTAAAACGGAACGGCTTACAGTAACTAATAGATATGGTGAGAAAGTATCTATCGCCAAATGGAGGTTATAATGACAATACCAAAAAACAATCAAGAAGCGTTATTTCATGCGCATAAATTAGCCATCACCGCGCCAGATCAAGAATCTTTTGATAAGGTTGCACCGATGATTAAAGATTTAAGTAAGGGGATGTCGAAAAAAGACATCAAAGAAATAATATTTAGGGCTATTGCAATTTACGCTAGAATGGAGGTTACTAATTCTCAAACTGCTACAACGTGGAGAGATGTACATATAATTCCGCAAATAACCCCAGATTATCAACGTTTAATTTCACAATGGAGGCTGTAATGGAAACGATGGAACAAGTCAAAAAAGCCGTAGACGAAGGTAAATTGGTTAAATGGGTAAATAACATATATGAGGTAAAATATTGGCCTATACCCAACATATACGTTGTAGTTTGCATCATAAATCAATTTGCTACTGGTCTATGTGATGCGGACGTTAAAGACTGTTATATATCCGAAGGCAAATCATCTTACAAAAGCAAACCTTATTATATTCGATGATCTGGTATTGCTTAAATAACCCTGCCAAGCCTCCATCATGGGGGCTTTTTATTTCCCTTGATATTTATTTCGTAGGTAATTCATCGATACTGGCAGTTCATCGCAACCACCGTTGGCAACCTCATTGAGCATCCATATTCCACGCCATGACGAGTTAGTTTGCGGGGTTAAGTAATCTTCATCATGTTGGTAGTAAATCCCTGAGAACAATCCTAAAATATTTGTACCGTCTGCTCTCCTGCCATAGGCAATATCTCTGTCTTGTACATGACCCATAATGCAGGACATCATCTTTTTACTGAGCATATTCCTAGCACTGGATACAGGCCGACCCATGACGCCAGATGTAAAGAAATGCGAGTAGGCTATCTGATCCACAACGACCACTTCGAGATAGTCGTAAACCTCAAAGCCAAACGATTCTAATTTTAAATCCTTATACCCAATCAATCCCTCTAGTTTGGGATCACTTTCGATGGCTCGTTCGATACGATTCTCATGGTTTCCCAGTGTATAAATCATTCGCGGGGTATAGCGTTTCTTTTTATTTGAAATCAGGCGATTCTGTTCGTCCCATATCGGTTGCATGAATACTTCCATTGCGGAGATTCCTGCCTCAATATCATCTTTGTACCTACGGCCTTCAAAGGACTTCTTGCCGACATCCCATGATGATAGGCTAGGCATATCAAAATGATCGCCAATATGGACAATAACGTCTGGCTTTTTCTCTGCCGCATAGAGTCCTGCCCATCTCAGGTGGTCAGTAGGTGAATTAGGTTTAACTTGAGTATCTGGAATGACTAAATGTTTCATATAACCTCACAAAAAAACGCCCCGAAGGACGTTCTTAGTTTGTTAAATCTTCTTGTGCAATAGCAATCAACCCTGCTACACAAAGAAGTAGAAAGTAAGTAATCATATCAACCTCATTAGTTTGAAGCGAAATTATACTTACCTCCCATACGTTTAGGTAATGACTTTAAATCATGGACAAGATACCATATAGTTATATTCTTGTTTCATGATCTATCAAGAAATCAATGTAGTGTTTAGCCTTCCGAAGGTCATCTATACCTCCTTTTGACTGCCACCTACTAACGTATTTAACCACATTACCCTCAGCATAGCCAAGTTGATTGCCTAAAATGTAATCAATGGGCTGTATCTCAAGGTCTTTGTAATGGCTTCCGCCTATCTGTATGTCCTTACTCAAAACGGTATATCTTCTGTGATTAGGGCAGAATTAGATTGTACTGGCGCTGACTCTCCATCAGTGTAGAAAACCTTCACATTACCCAAGATAGGAGTCTTAACACCCTGCTCTCTCTCTTCTTTGTCTACACTTTGACTAATAAAACCATTGTTATCGTACTGATCTACTTCATCTGTATCTACAAACGTAGTCAAATCAAGGTAAGTACCCTTTGATCCTTTGTATAAACGCTTTTTTTCTATCTTTGTTACGTCAATTCTTACTGATAATCCTACTTTCATCTTAAATTCTCCGTTTCATTTACAATAATATCAACAGCCTTTTGTATTTCAGCCGCTAACTTCTCAATGTACTCGTCATTTCTCTCCACTCTTACAATAAGGTGAGGTATAGTTTCAGAGTACGCCATTAAATCCCACCAACTACGCCCTGTAATCATCATACAACCCATGATTTGTTGTTTGTATTTGTTGATAAAAGATTTATTGTTTCTGTGATAGCCTATCATGGTGGAATCAGCAGGACATTTGATCTCTATGCCGCCATCCTCACCTATCAAACCATCAGGTGAACAACCAAACTCTTCAGAATCATCAAGTATAAACCCATATTCTGTTACTTTTTGGTCAGTGACAAACTCATACATCTCTCTGGCTTCAGGCTCTAGTCTTGTACCCCTTTCCATATGCTCATTCACATAGATAGGAACACGCAAACCAGTAAGTCGTTCAGCAATTAACTCGTTTATATAACTATCAGCTGATGTACTAGCCTTCCCTGCTGATGTAATGAACTTGTTAAACATGGAAGCGGAGGGTCTACCCAATCGTGCGGCAAACCACTCATTACTTCCCTGCTCATGTTCTAAGACAATCACTTAGCTTTTGCCTTCAATGCATTAATAGCTTTAGAATAATGTACAGCTAACATCTCATCCACTGAACTAGACTTGAAGTGACTAAGAAACTTTTTAACATCTATCTCATACTCAGCTAACAGCATCTTAACTTCTTTAGCTTGTTCTTCACTTAAAATGGCACTAGCAACCACTGGATTTATATCTTCTCCTGCGTAGATGTAAGCACCCAATCCATGCATGGCGATTGCCTTTACCAAACATCTCATACGTGCATCTGATATGTCTCTGGATGTAGGGTTAACAATGGACTTGTTACGATTATCCATCACTGGCAACCACATTTTATGGGTGTTATCTTTTACCTTGACAGACACCGCAACCTCAACCGTATCGTTATCGTACACAATAGGATCATCATACCAGTATGTAGAATCAGGAAAGTTCTCCATTAGTTGTGACCATGCCCACGCCCATGACAGGTAGGACAAGTTGCCCTTCTTCTCTACTTTGTTACTGCAATCTATTGCTGATAATGTTTTCCATGTACTCATTGTTCGCTCCTATGTTCTTGATTAGCTGACTGTGCATACAACTTACCGTAATGGTTTTCATACTCAACAGTCTCTTTCTCGTTTGGGTTATGCCCATGTACGAAATCATATTCAGCACGTTCTTTATCTGAGAAATGATCGAAATCACGAACAGGACATGACGGATCTATATCAGGATAGAACAAAGCTTGTCGATCTTCTAAATCATCTGGACATTGTATTGGATGGTCTCTCATATCTTACTCCTTTTGTTGTTTGTCACAGTATAATGAACGACCATTGCTTATATGTCAAACAATATTTGACTACAGATTAAAAATAATTTACAGTCGGCATTCACTACTAAGGAGTCAATATGGACATCAACAAATCAATCGATCATTTTATGTATGAGCTACGGCTAAACCAAAGTCAACTTGCAATCAGTGCAGGGTTGGACATTGCAACGTTAAGTTTAATTAGAAATAACCACCGATCACCTAACATGAAGACACTAAACAAGTTAGCGAGTGCTTGCGAAGTTAAAGTTAGCGAGTTTATTGCGGCTGGTGAGTGACATGGATAAGCCATCCTATTTTGCGATTCTGACTGCTGATGTACGGTATGACAAGACCTTAAAACCATTGGCTAGATTGTTGTACGCAGAGATCACTGCATTATGTAACCAAGAAGGCTATTGCTGGGCAGGGAATCAATACTTTGCTGATCTTTACGAAGTAGACAAGAACACAGTCAGCGGCTGGATAGGACAACTAAAGACACGAGGATACATCACAGTACAACTTGAATACAAAGAAGGTACTAAGCAAATAGTGAAAAGGTATATACGAATTAATGGGGAGGGTATCAATAAAATAATAGATACCTCTCTACAAAAAGATGTATACCCTATCAACGAAATAATAGAAGTTAATAGTACAGATAATAATACAAATAATAATAAAACTAATAAAGGGGGTCGTTTCACTCCCCCTAGTGTTGAACAGGTTATGGAATATTGTAATCACAGACAAAACGGTATTAACGCGCAAAACTTTATTGACTTCTACCAATCGAAAGGATGGAAGGTTGGCAATAGTAAGATGAAAGATTGGAAGGCTAGCGTTAGAACGTGGGAAACAAACAACAAAATAAGGAATGAACAAAATGCAGATAAACGAAATTCTAAAAGCGAATATGCAAAACTTAACTCAGACTACAACAAATCAACCAGCCTCTTTTAACAATGAGGAGAAGGATTCAATTGCTTACTTTTTTATGCGATTACAAAACGTTTATGGGGTAGCGCGTATGCAATCCCAATGGCCTGATTCGGAATCTTTACAATTAGCTAGGAGAGAGTACGGTAAAAAGATAGCTAAGTTTAGTCGAGAAGAAATTAACAAGGCGTTTGACTTAACACACTCAGAAAAGGAGTCTAACAACAAGCGATTTGAGTTTCCAGACATTGATGCAATTCTTGGATTGTTAACTAACTCAGGTGTATTTACTGGTTCAGGTGGTACACTGTCACATAGACTTTACAAACCAGAAGAACTATTAGGTGTTGGCACAAAGGAAGACAGAAGAAAGGTTGCGCTGACAGAGATTAACAAACTAAAAGAAATGTTTCAGTAAAGGAGAACCATGTGAACGCTAAAAAATTGTTTCAGTATCTAGGCAGTAATCCTAACCTTGTTTCTGGAAATATGTATGACCGAAGGGAATTGGCTAGAGCGTTTGATATTTCTTATACAAATTGTTGTGACAAGCTTAGACATAAAGGCACTGCTAGGGATCATCTCTTTGAAGAAAAGAAACGAACTAAACCTAAAAAAGAAGTTAAGTTTGTAGATGAGTCTACTGATAAGTTTGAACGTCAAAAATGGTATACATTACAGCAGATTGCAGACCTGACTGACCTATCTGTCGATACTATTGGCAGGCGAATAGGCAAAGGAAAGTATTTTGGACGCAAAGATATCAAACCAAAAAACAAAGTAGCAGAAAAACCTGAAGTTCATTTAAGTATTTCGCAAACATGGCTTAGAAAAAACTTAATCAAAAGGAAAGCTTAATGGGTGTTCAATACACAATTAACAATGAGCATAAGAAAGAAATGTTCAAGAAGTTTGTGGATAAACTTTACGAAGAAAGACAATACATTACGTTTACCTACACCTTTGGGAAGCCACGATCACCCAAACAACAAGCCGCCCTTGAAGTTTACTTTAGAGAAGCGGCCAAACGATTGAACGATGCTGGTATTTACCACCAAATGAACGCTAAATTTATCAAAGGCGACATTGAAATACCGTGGACCCAAGAATCATTTAAGACATTTTGGAAACAAATACAAAACACTATGTTTGAGATTGAATCAACAACAGAAATACAATCTGACAAAGTAGCTAAAGTATATGATGCTATCAATCGGGGCTTAGTCGAACGTACAGGGGTACACATTCCCTTTCCATCAAAAGAACTTATGGAAAAATAAAGGAGAAATAATATGGAATATATATGCGGAGTTGCATGGCTTGCCATCATGGTCGTATTGGGCAGTGGATACTGGCTTTTAGTACAAGACGAACAAGCAGAATGGGAACGACAGAAAAAGAAAACGAAGAAGTAGTTACAGTAAGGGTCGTAAAAAGGCCATTAGAGGCGTTTTAAGGGCTGTTTCAGCGCGTTTAAGCAAAAAGATAAGCTACCCTACAGGGTATGGTAAAATAAGGAAAACAGATGGCTCAAACGCTTAGAAAAAAATGTTTAACAGCGATACAAAAGTTGGCAAGAATATCAGCCGCAGATGAGTATGGCATGGTCCAGTGTGTTTCATGTGATAAGAGACTGCATTGGAAGGAAGCGGATGGTGGTCACTACATAGCCAAAGGTTCTAGTTCGTATTGGGCATTAGAGATTGAGAACGTCCATCCACAGTGTAAAGGATGTAATGCATTTGGGATGAGTAAGGGAAGTGCTGAAGGTCAGTACACGCTATGGATGATTGATTGGTACGGTGAAGACTTTGTTCGGCAGATGCATCAAGACAAAAGAAAGATTAAGAAGTTATACACTGCTGATTACAGAGAAATGTTGAAAGAGTTTAATGAGTTAATTAAATACCATGAGGATAGACTGTTATGAGTACATTCCTAACTGAGTTAAGAGATAGATCTGTTAACTGCGGATTAAGTGATGTCCCTGCCAAGATGGATTCTATTATGGAGGCTGTTTTGTATGGGTCTGCACTGCCTGCTTATGCAGTAGAAGAGATAGATATACTGTGGTCTGAGGTCACTGCGGAAGAAGAAGCATTACTTAAACCACCTACAGAAGAACAATTAAGTTTGCATCATCCTTCGTTTAATGTAGAATAAAGCAATCCCCTTTGTTGTTTTGCCCTTTCGAGGGCTTTTTTTGTTATAATTGGGGCATGAAAAAGAAAAGCTTGTTAACACGTATCGGGGTATCGGGGTATAACAAACCGAAAAGAACTCCCAACCATCCAACAAAATCTCATGTTGTTGTTGCCAAGTCTGGTGACAAAGTTAAAACTATTCGTTACGGTCAGCAAGGCGTTCGTGGTGCAGGGTCTAACCCTCAGTCAAAGAAAGATAAAGCTAGGCGTAAATCATTCAAGGCTCGTCATGCTAAGAACATTGCAAAAGGTGTAATGTCTGCGGCATACTGGGCAAACAAAAGTAAATGGTAGGAG
>WLWF01000673.1_pt1 | contig 32027 bp, 25 predicted proteins | sample 6718331 | NCBI WGS metagenome assembly WLWF01 (sample SAMN12718692, study PRJNA515312) | sponge metagenome | isolation source: marine sponge | host: Mycale hentscheli | place: New Zealand: South Island, Marlborough, Capsize Point | collected 2003-05-01 | reverse complement strand
CGTTGATCTTCAGTGGCCCAAAACCCAAATACCCGCTAATTTTGCCACCGGATCTTCAGAAGTAAATGCCACTGTCTACACTGATGAATTATCTTATGCACCGATTAATTGGCTTGGTTTATATCTACCTGAATTAGCCGCGACTCAATACCGTGATTTTACCTTCCCTAATTTAACCTATGCTTCCACCACAAATCAAGATACGCCGGGTCAACCAAATACTAGTCCAATCTTAGACCCAGACCAATCTGGGGACCCAATAGTAACTAATCAATTAACCACCGGTCATCAAACCCCCTTTACCCATAGTATTGCTCTTAACATTAATGCTCCCACTATGACCGTCAGTGCCGTTGCCAGTAATTATGCGGCGGTAAATTTAAGTCAGGAAGGCGTCCTATGGACTCTGTGGCCTCTAGCAAAACCTAAACAGGACCGTAAATCTAGATCCAAAATTAATAGCACCTATTTTAACGACTTTCAGTTTGGAACCGCCACCTCTAGTAATTACCGGATGGGGCAATTTGGGTATTTCTATAATAACGAAAATCAAGGTTGTATCCCAATGGGTGCTGAATTAGCCGGCTTTTCTAGTGATACCGGTCTACTAAATACTAATCTTTTAGGGCAAGTCGGAACTATTAATAATCGTCAAATTAATGGGAGATATCATCAACACCAAATAAATCCAGGTCTCCAAGGTTTTTACCGGACCCTGTTAATTAGTACTCAGCAATTAGTTGCGATTCTAGTTGTTAAAGTTAGTGAAGAAATAGCCAGAGTCCCTAATCCAGCCAGTGGAGAAATGGGGCAGGATAGATTTATCTATGTGGGTTACGATGCTTGGGCAGTGGTAAGAACTTCTGCGAATCCAGTTGGACCTATGATCGGACAAACCCATATCAGTCCCCAAACGGTTACTGGTAATATTACTAAGGAAAATTATCAGGTAATCTTTCCACCTAATTTTTACAACCAGGTGTTCTATAAAAATGGAGAAAGGAGTGTCCCTAATGATACCCGTGCTGGTTTAAGTAATCCTCATATCTTTCCAACAAGTACTACTAGAGATATTGTGAGAGAAAATAACGTCAGTGAATTTTTAAGTGGTATACGTGATATACCTGGAAACGATATTACAATTAATAATACTGATGTAACCAATATCCTGAGAAGCCAAACCGACTTAATTGATATTTTCACTGATCAGGCAATTATTAGAGATGTTAATACTAGTTTAGGAGGAAGACCCATCCCCTTCTCATTATTACCCTTAACCTCTAATAATACATTAAGGGAACAACTAGAAAGGGTTAGAAATAACGAAATTACACCTTTTATTAATTTTGACACCACTCCCCCAAGAGAAAATATCATTGATGGACAGCTACAACTATATCCAAGATTTGCCAGCACTATTAGACCTTATGTCCAGGCATTATCTGAAAGTCCCCCCGGTGTATTTCCAACTCCATCCTAAAATAATACCTAAACATAACTAGTAATTAATTTTAATTATTAGAGATGCCACAAGACTATTACTATTTAGAAATAGGTACCTGTGATGCCACCTATAATAACTTAGCAAGTCAGTATCCAGACCAATTAGGTATTTCAGTGGAACCTATTAAGGAATATCTGGCGACTCTACCAGATAATAATGGTCTTAATATAAAAGTACCTGTCGCCATTAGTGAAAACGACGGAACGGCGGAAATTAATAAATGTACTATTACCGCTACTAAGACAAAAAAAGACGGAAGTGGTTGGAAAGGAAGAAGTACTCTTCTTGACTTAACTAGCTTAGGAATACGTCAACAACATAGATTTGAAAAGCAGAAAATAAAAACCATGACACTGGAAACATTAATTAAAAAGTATCAAATAGCTACTGTCCAAATAATGAGAGTAGATACAGAGGGATATGATGGTATTATTATTACACAATTATTACAGACATCTTTACGACCAGAATATCTTACATATGAACACCTTCATCTAGATAAACAAGAAAAGATAGATCTGCGAGATAAATTATCTAATGAATATCAATTAATTAAAACTACCTATTTAGATGATTATTGGAAACTAAACTAAACTAAACTAAACTAAACTAATAAATTATACTCCGTAAAAATAAAAACTATCTAATATATTAGATTAAAGATGTCATCTAATATGTTAGAGGAACAAGAGGTAAAAGCAGATATAGAAAGGATTAAAATAGGTGGGCAATCAATAGTTAAATCATACATGACGACAGTAGTTTGGTATCTTATTTTTTTAGTACTTATCCCATTTATTATTACCAATGGGTGGTCATATCATCATTTACGTTATTATATTCCCATGGTTGATCTTATCGCTAATGTATGTACTTCACGTACCTCTAGAATTAATTATTTATTTAGGGATCTATATAAATTAACACCTGATAATATTGTGTCATTTTTATCTACTAACTTTATTAATTTAATAGCGTTAGTAGGTGTTTCTTGGAACGGGATACACCATGCCATGGAAACTAATAAGATATGGATAGGGGTTAAAGTAACTGTAATTATGTTTACGATTACCTATCTACTTCCTACTCAAGGAATTGGTTGGACAATTGACCGATTCCATAATTGGTTAGCTAAAAAATTAAAACAATATCCTGAAGTAGAAAAGACTATTAAAAAATATTTAAACTATTCACACACCCAAATTCTAGATTATATTGGTGGATTTATTTTTATTACCATCTTAATAATTGTGGAATTTATTATCATACAATTATACCTTAAAAGTGTTAAATTTATCATCTAATATATTTTATAATCTAATTTATTAATAACTTTATTATCATTATGAAAAAATACACTGGGCTATTAGACAAATATAAATTATATAAACAACGTCTTAATACAGAAAATATTACTAATAACACTAATGATAATGAAAATAAGACACATGCGACAATACCAACCTCTAATAGTCATAAACCAGACATTCAATTAAGGGATATTCTAGGTGAATATATGGATTTTAGTATTTATCCAGCCGGAGAATATAGTTTTCCAGGACCGGATATTACCTTTACGGCTCCGGCAAGTAATAGCATGGTAATCTGTTTAGGATGTATGGAAAATATAGATGGGGGAGATACTATTAATATTAGTTGGCCCAAAACTCAGATACCCGCTAGTTTTGCGACCGGATCATCTGGTGTTAATGCGACAGTTTATACTGGAGATTTATCATTAAACCCTGTTAATTGGTTACCGTTATTTTTACCAGAATTAGGGACACCTGAATACCAGGATTTTACCTTTCCGAATCAGACCTACGTTTCAACTACTAATCCAGAAAGTCCGGGTCAACCACATACTACAAATTTAACTGCTAATCGTAGTGATCCAAACGCTGAATTTGGTTCTAATAGATTAACTGGGGGAATAAATACACCTTTCCAAGCTCCACACAAAGTAGGTCTAAATTCAGAGACCATGAATTTAGCAGCTAGTGCTAATTACTATTCAGCCGTTAATTTAAGTCAAGAAGGAATGTTATGGACATTATGGCCTCTAGCAAAACCCAAAAAAAATACTACTCATGGTGGATCGCATGTTAAAACCACCTATTTTAATAATCTTAAATTTGGTACTGCTATGAACAGTAATTATCGTATAGGACAGCTTGGTTATTTCTATAACAATATTAATGAAGGCTGTATACCTATGGGTTCTGATTTATCATTGGTTACAGTACAATCACGACCAGTGATAGATATACAATTGGCTGGTCAAATTGGTATAAACTCACAGGTCTCTACTAATGCTAAACAAAGTACTCAACAAATTAATCCGGGTGTTCAAGGATTTTATCGGTCACTATTAATTAGTACTGACCAATTACTTTCAGTGTTAGTAGTCAAAGTGAGTGAAGAAATAGCCAGGGTTCCAAATCCAGCTAGTGGAGAAATGGGTCAAGATAGATTTATCTATGTCGGATATGATGGATGGGCAGTGATTAGAACTAGTGCCAATCCTGTTGGACCTATGATTGGACAAACCCATATTAGTCCCCAAACTGTGACTGGTAATATAACTAAAGAAAATTATCAGGTAATTTTTCCACCTAATTTTTACAACCAAATTTATTATAAAAATTCTAATAGAATTGTCCCAATAGATACTCGGGCGGGTTTAGCATATCAAGCCTATAATTATCCATATGATACCACTCAATATCCACAGACTGACCGGGATATTAATATACTATATAATAGTGAAGAATTAGCTAACATGACTACTGAAGAAATTAACAATAATTTACAAAATTTCCTAACGGCTATTAATAGTAGTGATAACAGTCCAGAAGGAGTATCTAATATAATAAATACTCTAGTTAGTACTCTACAAATAAGGATGTTACAAACTAATCTCGGAGAAAGACCCATCCCTTTTGGAATTATCCCATTTACCTTTAATAATGACAATAATTTAGCATTAAGTACACCTGGAAATGAAGGAATTGTGAATTTTAATCCGCCCCCAGATAGACCAGATTACATAGATGGGCGGTTACAACTTTATCCAAGATTTGCCAGTTCTATTAGACCATATGCTCAAGCATTAGTTGATAGTCCGGCAGCGGTGTTACCAAGTAGTACTAATACCAATACCAATACCAATAATAATAATAATAATAATAATAATAATAATAATAATAATAATAATAATAATAATAGCTAAATAATTAATTTATCTATATAAACTAGAATCTTTTTTTATAATATGAAATGCCATGAATCATTATTAAAAAAATATCAAGAAGCCAAAAATAAGGTTCTTGCTACAAACCAGACCCAACAATATTCCGCAGGTATTAGTAATCAACAATCAGAAACTAGAGAACATGAGTCGTTAAAAGAAGGAGATGATATTAACTTACGAGTAATTTTAGGTGAATATATGGAAAATGGACATTATAAATCAGGAGAATATAGTTTCCCGGGACCAGATATCACCTATCAGTCGCCTCCAAGTAATGAAATGGTAGTGTGTCTAGGGTGTATGGCTAACAGAGCCGGAAATGGAGACACGGTAAATCTAATTTGGCCCGTCACTCAAATTCCAGCCAGATTTGGTACTGGATCTGCTGAAACTAATGCTACGGTATATACAGGTGATCTTGGTCTTAATCCAGTAAATTGGTTACCAATTTATTTTCCTGAATTACAAACAGAGGAATATAATAACTTTGTATTTCCAGATCAAACCTATGTCTCAACTGGTAATACCAATACTGTAGGACAACCTAATACTGGGGAACATGATAATGAATTTAGAGCTAACCGTCTTAATTCAGGTTCTAATACCACCTTCCAATCTAGAAGAAGATCTGGATTATCATCCGCAGGGATGAATTTAACTGCTACTGCTAATGGTTATTCAAGCGTAAATTTAAGTCAGGAGGGTATCTTATGGACCTTGTGGCCACTTGCTAAGCCAAAACGTAGTTCTAAGGTAGACTCACACGTTAAAACTACTTACTTTAATGATTTGCAATTTGGAACCGCGATGCATAGTAATTATCGTATTGGGCAAATGGGCTATTTCTATAATGATGCCAACCAAGGATGTATCCCTATTGGAGCCAACCTATCTGGATTCTCAACAAGTACAGGTCCTATTAATACGCAATTACTTGGGGAGGTAGGAATCTATACTACCCTAGCCCCATACAATAGAAAACGACAAAGACAGATTAATACCGGTATTCAAGGTTTCTATCGGACACTATTAATAAGTACTAGTCAAATTTTAGCAGTCTTAGTAGTTAAAGTGAGTGAAGAAATAGCACGAGTCCTAAATCCAGCTAGTGGAGAAATGGGTCAAGATAGATTTATCTATGTCGGATATGATGGATGGGCTGTAGTCAGAACCAGTGCTAATCCTGTTGGTCCGATGATGGCTCAAACTTATGTTACTCCTCAAACCGTAACGGGTAATCTTAATGCTAAAGATAATTATCAAGTAATTATCCCCCCTAATTTTATTAGTACTGTCTACTACAAAAATAGGGAAAGGAATGTTCCTACTGATACTCGTTCTGGGATTAGTAATCCAGGGTTATATGTACCATTTTATAGTGATGATAATAGGTTTGTTAATCAAACTGACGAATTTTTGAGAGGTTTGGCAAGTGCTATAGCGGAATTGGGTAATCCAGAATTAAACGATATTATTTCACAAGTAAATAATATTAATAACCCCTATGAGGTCATTAACTTAATTAATGCGATTACCACTCCGGAATATTTAAACACTACACTTGGTGGTAGACCATTACCAGTAAATATTGTTCCATTTAATAATATTATTGAACAACAAAGATTATCTCTAAGAACCGATGAGGATCGGGGAACTATTAATTTTGATCTAAATAATGGAATGCCAACCTATATTGATGGACAATTACAATTATATCCAAGATTTAGTAGTTCTATTAGACCGTATGCTCAAGCTTTAGTAAATAGTCCCCCAGCTGATATCTCAAATTTAGATGATATTATAACACCTGGGCGAAATTAGAAAACGTGAAAACACCAAACCTTAAACCGATGTTATCAAAAAAATATCGCATCAATAGTTTATCCCGGTTAAATTCAATAAAAGATCATCAGTAATAAACTTATTATTACCATGGTACCTTGTAGGAACTCTACCACAGTAGTATTTATCAGTCCTATTTTTTGTTTAATGGGGTAAAAATATTGTAATAGATATAGGCGTAGGATATTAATGATTGGTGAAAATTCCCGACTCCTAATATTATATACTAATGGGTGGACACTATTTAAATAGGTAACCTGTCTACAATATTTATCAGATAAGCCCCCATTAGTTAATCCTTGATACTTTGTTAATTCTGATATTAATAAATTAGCATAGTAGGGTGTTAATTCTTGGGTGGACATTTTGTCTATTAATATAGAATGACATCCCGCCATTCTACAAATATGGATACCTAGATTATAAGTAAAGAAGGTATTACCTAAATTCCATATTTTATCTGCCTCGTCACCAAAATTATTTACTATATCATAACCCACTAAATAATCTTTAATTTTATATGATAATGTTTGGTAATAATTATCTACTCTCTGATAATTACTACAAATATTAGTTACCCAAAAGATTGAATGTTTTCTAAGTAAAACATTTAGTTGTCTGGAAAAATTTAATTGCCGGTTGGGTAGATTAGCAGTAATTAAATTTAAACAAATTGGCTTTCCCTGGGAACCTGGTAAACACTTTCCAGGTTGAGATAAATAGCTGATCATATTATCTAGTCCTAATTCTCCACTGATATTATTAATATTTAGTAGGTTCATTTCTAGATAACGCATAGTAGCATTTATATCAATAATATTACTTGGGTTAACGATTAGGTAGTCCTGATCTGGTTCCCAACTCAAAGGATGTACTGGGTTTATTAAATAATAAATGGCTTTCCTATTTATCTTAATATTGTAAGCTGCTATCTGTAGAACCCTACTCACTATTTCTTTCCAACTTAATACATTTTCATATAAAGTTACCTTACTGTTACTGTTACTGTTACTACTCCAAGTATTTTTATGAAGGGTATATATTTTACCCTCAAGGTTATGTTTTACCCTTTGACTATTATCAATAAGATAAATAGCGTAGTCACAGCCATCTCTAATAATTGAATTTATATTTCTACCCGAAACCCGATAAGTTCCAGATTGACAATCTTCATTATTAGATGGTTCACATGTTTTTTTTCTAGTTTGTTGGTCTTCCTCTATTACATTCATTAGACCGCGATTTATAGTAATACTGGTAACTCGGGTTCTACATTCTGGGCATCGTTTGCTATTACTAGTAAACCAAGTATCAAGACAGGGTTTACAGGTAACATGTCCACATGGATTACAACTATAGGGTGGGTTAACCTCTCTCTTAAAGGGTTCTAAACATACATTACATTGGCGATGGTAAGACATTTTGTGTAAAAAATAAGTTGATTGTATTTTGTTAGTTTTATCTACTAATGATGATTTCAATTTTATATATATTTAACAGTGGGGTGTTTTAATGGGCATTTCATTATAAATATTGGTTTTATTTTTAAGTTGTAACTCCAAACATGTTATTTTTATTTCAAGTTGTTGTACCGTCTTATGTAAATCAGTGATTTCTTTCACTAATTTAGTGAGATTATTATGTAGACCTATGATATGATAATCTTGTAGTTTAACTGGTCTATCATGATGACATTGTCTAATATTAGAGACAATTAAGTTTTTAATAAGACGATTACTAGAAAACATATTTTGTTTAAAATTATTTTAGAGCCATATCCGTTTCAAATTTTTTCAAATAGACTATAGTTTATGTTATTGTATAATATTGAGATTACTTTAGAATTAGTTAATTTTGCGATACGGTTAATTATAGGTTTTCTATAAGAACAAACATCAATATCAAATATAATAGAATTTTCAGGTATCCACAATAAATTTGCTAAACAAGATCCGTGTCTAAAAATAAAAATGTTATTTTCTGAAAATAATTTAATTTGTTGATGTAGAGTAAGACCTTCTAATATTTTAATTCCATTATAATTTATTGAACTATTTTCCTCTATTTTATTAATAATATTATCTAAGATGTTTTTATCCCAAAAACGATTAGATCTCCTTTCTATAATAATTGCCTCATATTTATCACCTAATGTATTAGTAGCTACTTTATATTTATTTTTAGTGTAGTTGACAAATGATGCTAGTTGTTCATAAATTATATTATCGTGATAAATAATTTTTTTAACATTTCTACATGGTGGTTTACCAGGTTTACTTGGATAATTAATATTACAATTCCAGGGACTGCGTTGCCAATGATCGTTAATAATATAAAAATAACAATTTTTAATTAAAAATTTAGATTTATTATTTAATACATGCTCAAAAATAAGGTTGTTGTTAATTAATTCTATTAAATTACCCCAAACATCTTTATATTTAGATTGTTTGCTATTAATTAAAGGCAAATTATTATTCTTAAATTTTAAAACGTGTTTTTGTCTAATAAAGCAGATAAAACTTTTAAAACTAGAATCATGTTTTTTTATATCATTAATGGCCCAAAAATAAGCGAAAATATTATCAATTAGAGCATGTGAAAAACAACTGTGTAATGTATTAATGACAAAAAGATTTTCTATATTAGATATATTATCTATATTAGATTTATTTAGATATGATATATCTCTATAGTTATCAATAAAATGATTATAATTTATGTTCTTTTTTTTGGTAATGTAAAACTGTTTATCAGAGTAATAGACATTAGATAGTTTTAGGATATGGTGATTAATAATCATGTTTATTATTATATAGTAACTATATTAGAAAATTATTTATAATTTAAAATCTAAGGTAAAAATACTAGATGTTACCTATAGTGTTAATACTTATAATGGTTTTTTGGATTACATTTGCGTATGCCTTTTTATCTTCTTTTGTTCTACGTTAAATATATGGCTTAAAGAATTAGTAACGATAAAATAGCAAATGGTTTGTTATATTTATAATCGGGAAACTAGTTTAGAAATATATGCGACAACTATCTATCAAGCCTTAAGAGAACTTAATTATGATGTAAAATTAACAGATACTATTAATATACAAGATACCGATTTATATATAATTTTGGGTGGTCAATATTTATTAGATATCCCTCAACGTTATCTAATATTACAAACCATTCCAACTAGTTACTTAACATTAGTCAGTAAAGTAGAAGCCTATTGGATGGATACTCCCTATATAAAGTTATTAGAAAATGCTTTGGAGATTTGGGATGTCAATCAGGAAAATGTTAAGGTGTGGCAGGAATATTATAAATTTACCCATGCCCACTATTTAGAATTCGCCTATAGTAGTAGTATAAATGAAAAAGTGTCTGATCTTATTAAAAAACACGGTCTTCAACCTCTACCCCCAAGTATAAATAAACAAAATGCTTTTGTAGTCGTAGGTGACGAACGAGCAGATAAGTGGATGCGTAGTTTAAATAAGTCAACTTTGAATAACATTAATTTAACATTAAGACCCAAACATGAACCTTTTCAATTAATAGCTTCTCTTAAATCAACTGGGTGCACTGCCATAGTCTTGGCAGACTATGAAAATACGTGTGTTGATATTGCCTTATGTTATGGACTAAGATATAATGGAGTAAATTGTATCGTAGAACAGACCCGTGATTCACACCTAAATCAACAACTTAAAAATATTGGATGCTACCTCGTTCCCTGGATTAGATTAGCTAAGCACTTTAGGACTACACTTCAAAATATAAATCAGTCAAATACACAGGTAATTGCTAATAAAGTACCAAAAAAACCATTATTATCCTCTACACTAAATCCCAATCTATTAAGCCTATTGGAAAAATGTCCCATAGATTCTGAGAAAAAGAAGGGTAAACATAAGAAGAAAAAGCAACAAGTTATCCTTTTTAATAGAGAGGCTATTGTTGATGTAAACTATGAATTACTAGAGGATGGGGGCATCGCCTTAAAACTAGGTGAGGTTCCTGACAGTGATTTACCAGTAGTTACTATTTGTACTCCAACTGGTAATAGGCGTACATTATTTAGTTTAGCTATTCGTAACTTTATGTCTTTTATCTACCCAGAGGATAAATTAAGGTGGAATATTTTAGATGACGGGGAAAAGTCAATGTCAGATATTATTCCCAGAGACTATAGAATTAACTATAACTTTATTGGTGGACGGGATACAAGATTATCTGTAGCCGAAATGAGAAATCAATTGGTAGAAACTTCCCAATCCGACTACATTGTCTATATGGACGATGATGATTACTATCCACCAGAAAGTATCTTGGCAAGGGTCAAGGCATTATTAAAATACCAGGATAGTGGAGTAGAATGCGTTGGATGTCGTGATGTAGCAAGTTATGATCTTAAGCAAGGATTGTGTGCTATCTGTAGCAATGGTGAAGAATACTTGACTGAATCTTCATTGGCATTTACCAAAAACTTTTGGTTAACAAGACCGTTTAGAAATAGTGATCGTACTAGTGAATACAGGTATTTCTTAGAATATCGTCAACAACAGATGAGAACTATCCCCTTTCAATTTGTAACCATTGCTTTAACACATGGAAATAATACTACCGGTGGTGTCAGAGATTTAGGATTTTATCAGAAATGGAAACCAAGTGAAGATTGGGAAGCTACTAAAAATAGTATCTTAAATGTCTTAGATGAAGACACTCAAGACTTTTTAAATGTCTTGAAAAAATTAGTTTGTCAATAGTGATAAGATAAGATAAATATTATCTATTAAATACTTAGTGATTATAATTTTGAAGAAATTTTTTTAATAAAACCATTTGGTTTAGTATTATCAAGTGAAATATTAACCCATAATGCCATAGATGGATTGTCTAATAATATTTTATTAGGCAGATGCCTTGGTTCTCTGATATTTTCTGGACCAAGTGTTGCCCTATTAATACCTAAGTAATTAGCATCTGATCGTTTTTTTTGATCATCACTTAGACTAAAGGTAAATCTACTAAGGAAATGTATTAATATTAGTCTGATTTCCATCTGAGCAAAATTTTTACCTAGACAATCTCTGGGAGTATAACTAAACGGACTGAATCGTTCAGATGATGGGTTATAACCCGCAAAATTACTATTATTCCATAATTCATCCGGTTTAAAATCACGGTCGGGATTAAATAATTCCGCATCATCTCCCCATAATTTTTTTGACCGATGACGTGACCAGTTTACAATCTGTACATTAGTACCAATAGGTAGTTTTACCAGATTTCCCCTCTTTCCCACTATCTGAGTATTGGTACTAATTTCCCGAAACGTACCATTTGCTACCGCTGGCCATAGACGCAATGTTTCTGTGATACATCTAGTTAAAAAGGGTAACTGTTTAAAATCCAGGTAATTTAGATCATTAGGGTAATTAATTGACTGTTCCCGTTTTTGTTTTAAAAATTCATAGATTTCTGCCTTTAACCTAAATTGATATTCCGGATGACGACATAATTCATATATTAACCAAGTAAGAGTATGTCCAGTGGTATCGTGTCCAGCAAAAGCAATTAATACCGCATTACTATAATTTTCTAATTCTGTTTCTGGACAAGATGATTTTAATAGAGCGCTTAATGGTCCATGTAAATATTGGCTATTTATTTTACTTGGACATGTAAAATTCCCATCTGAGATATTTTTTAACACCTGTTGACCAAAATAAGATACATAATCATCTTTTCCAAAACCATTAAAAGATTTTCTAATCTCTACATTCGTCATTTGGTTAAATCTTTCGGACATACCAAGTAATACCTGTTGTAATTGAGATTGTGTCTCTTGTAAAAACAAGTCATTAATATTTTCAGTAATTGACATATTTCTACTAGTAATTTTTTTCATCAGTTTATCAGTTGCTAATTTTGCTAAATAATTAGACCGGTTTAGTAACTTAGCTAAACTAGAATGTGGTAGAAATGCTAGATTTAGATGTTCTCTTTGTCTAGCCCAACTTTTTAAGTTACTAGTAGAGATAATACTATCTGGAACAATTGGTTGAAAATTACCCATTTTTTTTAAGTTAGTTTTTGCTACTAATTTAGCATCTTTATGATTTCCGATAAGTATTTTACAATTGATAGTAGGTATCCCTTTCCAAGACTCAATAATAGGTAAAACTATGTTACTTGTTTCCGCATCAGATCCATATTTTTTTAAATAATTATCCCATAAAATATGTTTAGTACCTTCTATTTCTGATAGAAAACTTTCGTATAGTAAATAAACTAGATTACTCATATCTGGTAAAATCGGGGTGTCAAAAGCCAAAATTAATTTTGGATTTATGTTATTATCTAACATAGAAATTATGTCTTTGAAATTATCTAGTGTTGTAGATGAGTATTTAACTTGACTGAAAAAATCAGGATAATTAGTGTTTGTCATTTATAATAAATAGATAGGGTTTAGTTTAAATAAAATTTTTTCATTAGTTTAAGTAGTAGAAAATATATGTCTATCAATAATTGGATAATTAATGAAATTTTCCCTAATATAAATAATGGGTTTTATTTAGAGATTATTAAACATGAGGTTAACACTAAAGAGATAACTAGTAATCGTTTTTTAAAATTAGGTTGGAATATTAATATTAATTATATTTTTCCAAGATTAATGACACATAATATTGCTACTACAAGCACGGTTAATCCTATAAAACATTATTATAATGAATTAAAAACTAGCAAGGCATTGGAAAAATTTTTTAAAAAAATAGAAATCACTAATAATTTTATCCATGTCTTTGTAGCCCATACGTCTAAAATATACCCACTATTTAATAACTTAAACCTAAGAAAATTTCGTTTTGGTGTTATTATCTTAAAAGGATCTGATAATGTAAAGCATATCCGTGATAGGTATACAGCTAAAAATATCTTAAAAGATAATTATTACTATTTTTATCAAAATATTAATGGATATGATTGCTTTGTCTCAAGTGTCGGATCAGCACCTTATTACTTAGGACAACCCGTAATGAATAAATACTATATTACCGGTAATTTTAAATCCGGTTGTGGATCTACAGGAGTCTTTATGATTCGTGATCAGAAACAAACTAGATATGTCTTAAAAATAGCTAGTAGTAATTTAACTTATGAAAGGGAGGTAGACGCATTAACCAAAACCAAATCATGGCAGTATTCACCTAATCTAATAGATAGTGATAGTAAAAGATTATATATTATTACAAATTGGTGTGGTCGCGATTTTAAAAGGAAACCTAAAAAGGATAAATTAGCAATAAGATCAGAGGTTCAGAAATTATGCGATATTTTAACGAAACACTATAAAATATACCATAATGATATTAGATGGAAAAATATAACCTATAATGGCAAGTACCTAATACTTATAGATTGGGGGATGAGTGATGATGAAAATAATGAAAAAAACCACGATCACATTTTGCGAGAAGATCAAACTATGTGTTTACAGGATATAACTCTAAGCTAATAAGCGGAAAATTTAGTTAGTCATGTTTATTTTTAAAACTATAACTAAGTACGTTATTATGACTAATACTTTTAGTTTTAATATCATTTATCGGTTTGATAAACTTATCGTGTTGACTAGTAATCTTTCTGGCTATATGCCCTTGCCCTTGTCCTTGCCCTTGATTTAAATTATCAATAGTAAATATTTTCATAAACATATCTAGGCGTTGGTCTAATATTTTTTTATGTCTTCTTAAATTTAATATTTCTAGGCTGTTATCTATTTTACGATAATAATAAAAATACTTTTGCTGGTGCTGGTTAAAATTACTGTTAATTTGTTTTAAATCCTCTCTAATTCTACAGATAATATCGTGTAGTTGTTCCAGAGAAATGTTTAAACTTTTTGTGATATTTCCTTTGTCCAAATTACCAATAATGCTTTCAACACATTTGATTTGTGCTTTGACATCTAGTTCATCGATGGCTCTTTCTAGAATAGGATCTTGTAACTCCACTAATCCATAAAGGAGATTGTATATGGTTCCCGCTGTATCTGAGATTGCTTTAGTTAATAAGTCATTACCAATTAATGTAGAGACTATTTGTCCGGTGTAGATAATTGCGTTCGCTTGCATTTCTTGGTTATTGTAAAGCAACGATATTAATCTTAAATATAGGATTTAAAAATACAGAATTTCCTATAATTTTATATCTAATATTATTTAAAATATATGCATAACCGAAAAGAAGGAGAATTTATTTCAAGCTTGTTGTCCAATGATCGTGATCCTGATATACGTCGGTTTGCTATTACCAATAATACCCAAGACCCAGTATTCCAGACTAACACGCGTCTAAATCATAATAACAATTCTAATCCTAATCATAATAACAATTCTAATCCTAATCATAATTCCCATACTAATCAACATCCGACGCATTTATTAAATGCCCCCTTAGATAGTACTCTTAATTTCCCAACAAAAACTTGTCCCCTACTTCCAGGAAATAAAAATGGTTTTCGTAATCATTTTCATGAACTAGAACAACAGTTACAACAGTATACCAAAGTTACCTATTTAGAAAATAAGGATTTTACCACTGGTACCTATCGAATTACTACCCCAGGTATCTATCGTTTAAGGGAGGACATTCTTCTAGAGCCAAACCGAGATTCCACATGTTTTCCTACTCAGGAACAGTCTAAAAGGTTTCCTATGAGACCGGGTCCTTTTATTCTTGGTTTTTTCGCAGGAATTACTATTGAAACTGATAATGTTATTCTAGACCTTAATGGATATACCATTAAGCAATCAGTACGTTTCTACGTATTACAACGCTTTTTTTCTACGATAGAGTTGGCTAATTCGCCTTTTATCCCTAAACCATCAGGTGATACCACCCAAGGACCTGCTAATTTTGGTTTAAATTTCAAAGCCGCTAATAATGTTATTATTAGAAATGGTACCCTTGGTTTATCTAGTCACCATGGTATTCATGGTAATGGGGCTAAAAACATTCTAGTTGAGAATCTTACCATTAGAGATTTTGAAGTTGGTGGTATCTCATTAAATGGAGTTCGTAATGTATATTTGGATAAAGTTTGTTGTAAAAATTCAATGGGTACTAGCCTAAAAGTCCCAATAAATGGTAGGTTTTCAGCTGCCGTTTACCTATGGAGAACCTTATCATTAATTGTTAAAGGTGGTTTAGATGATTATTATATTAATATTGGTAAACAACGTTTTTATGTATCAGATGCCTTTTTTTCACTTGATAAATTAATTAGGGAAACCGTTGATATTTGTGAACGGAAAAATATTTTTAGGGTACCTAAGTATCCTACAGAAATATTTAATTTGTTTGGAAATCCAGAAGGTTTCCAAGATTGTAGTGCTATTTATGGTTTCCTATTTAATAAAAATGGTGTAGCCATTAATGAATTTGGGGCTTGTGATCCCAATTGTGATGAGGCACAGCATTCCTCTCACATTTTAATTGAGGCTTGTCATATAGAAAATTTGGTTTTTAAACCCAGAGAGGTAGTTGCTCAATTAAAACCTGATGGAAAATTTCAGAAAGATTTTAGTGGTAGTATGATTATGGTATTAGATACTCCATGGTTCACTGAAACCCAAGATAATTTAAATAGATATAATCCGGAAAGAAAATTTGTCACTGATGGACACTATGATCTCATTTTAGCAACCCAAGTACTACTATATAAATATTCACAAGATCGTAAGATTAAATGGGCAAAGGGGGTCTCCGATATCTCTGATAATATTATTGACTGGGTCTCTAACGGACATAAACCATTTAAATGTTATAATAATATTAAAACCGCCAGAAACAGTGATATTATGGGGCATGTTATGAAGGGTGGCGTGGCAATACGTTTAGATTTTAGTTCTAATATTAGTTTATATGATAATCATATTAAAACTATTATTAATCATGGACCTCCTGGAATAAATAATGACATTCTACAGGGTTATCTAGATAATGAAGCATCGCAAAATACAAAAGACCAGTATCATCATATGGGACATCCGAAATCAGATGACATTGATGTTGGCTATACTGGTAATGTCACACGTGGTATTTCACTTATTAAATCTAATCAAGTTGATATTAGATCTCTAGATATTATTGACTTAGTTAGTGATAATGGATCAGTTTACGGTATAGATCTAATTCAACATAATGAGGCAGTTGATATTAACCGAGTTCATATTTGTAATGTTAAAGCTAGTTTACCTACCACCTATATACCTAAATCAATCTGTTTTCACCTACCTAATTGGATCCCAAGAGCTATTGGTATTTTAATTAGATTTAGTAATAAAAAATGCCTTGCGACCGGAAATAGTAGTAAAAATATCAGATCTCTAATCATCAGTAATTCATTAGTAATTGAATCTAGTTCAGATCATTTTGGAGCTTCGGTAGAATCTCAAAGTGACCTAAATAAAGAACGCTTCCAAATATCTGATACCGCTTTTGATACTAGAAGTACAGTCTAAAAAAATAATACTACCATCCATCTGCTTCTAAATGTGGTTCAAGTAAATCTTTTGCGCTTCTAATGATACTGCTAACATCTGGTTCTGAATTTAATAATTCTACCAATTCTTCTTCGTTAGCTACCGCAAAACAATTTTTACCTGGAATAAAACAAGAATTTTCATTATTAACCCAGTCACTATGTAATATTAAGGCACAATCAAAGTCAATAGCCTCTAAAAAAGTATATTGACTGCCTCCACCATCATCTTTTATTCTAGACATATCAACTACAAATTTATAACCACTTAGGATATTAGCTAACGCATAAAAATCTTTTGGAAATTTGCCCCGGTAACAGCTACCTGGAGCCTGGTCCTTCATTGGATCCAGATCTTTTAATTTATGATACACATACCTATCATTTTTAGTGCCATACACATCAATTGGATCTAATAATAATTCATTGGCTTTAATTAATATTTCCGTATGTTTATCATAATCAATTCTAGAAATACTTACTGTACCCGTTTTATTATTAAATTTTTCTTTATCAGCAGTTTCTTCTGATAATGCCACATAGGGGTGATATAAAAAAGTAGACTCTATATTATGTTTCTTAAGAAATCCAGTTACTGATTTTCTTATCGTGATACACCGGAATCTATCTAATTTATCAAGTAAATAATTTTTATTAGCCCTCAACTCAGTAGGATCATGTATAACAATACGTGTGTTATCGGGTAATCTCTCTAAAACTCCATATCCACTTTTATCTACGGCAGTGACAATAATATCCTCCTCCTTATTAATTAGGTCTTCTATCGTTACATTTTGATATTCTCTGGAATAACCAAAGTGTCTATATTTTGGCTTCCCTTCTTTTTGTTCTGTTCGCTTGCCAATTTTAAAAATAGGAACGTCTTTTAACAATGATAAATGGGCAGTAAATGTTACCCATCCACCCACTGAGGGTTTTGCTAGATATAATAAAACTGTCATTTTTAAAAAATAATATTATTTACTATTTAATCTAAACGAAACTCTAAATAAAAATTGAAATTTTAATTACTTAAGTTTTATACACAAAGATTTATTAAAATGGAAAATACATCAATAAACGAATCCGTTAGTAGTAGTAGTAGTGAAGATAATACTTCTATTGAATCTAATGTATCCTCAGATACTATTGATGGTAGCCAATACACTAAAGTGAGTCATGAAGAACATGTTATGCTAGTTCCAGATACTTATGTAGGTAGTATTGAGCCGGAAGTAATTACTAGAAATGTTCTAGTTGTTTCAGACAATGGCGAAAAATCCATCAAATCTCAAGAGGTTAAAATTGTCCCAGCATATTTTAAAATCTTTGATGAGGTATTGGTGAACGCCGCTGATCATTGGAGTAGATTAGAATCCTATAAACAAGAAGGGAAAGATATTAAACATAGTCTCACCGAAATTAAGGTTACCCTAAATCAATCTACTGGAGAAATTATTGTCTACAATAATGGTGAAGGTATTGACGTGGTCTATCTTGAAGAATATGGTATTTATCCACCTGAATTAATTTTCGGAAGCCTGTTGACTGGTACTAATTATGACACTGATCTAGAAAAAACTTGGGGTGGTAGGAATGGCTATGGAGCAAAATTGGCAAATATTTTCTCAACTCAATTTATTGTAGAGACAGTAGATTGGAAGCGGGGACTAAAATTTACTCAAAAATTCTCTAATAATATGAAGACACGTGATGAACCCACTATTGTTAAATCCAAGTGTAAACCCTATACTAAAATTTCGTTTATTCCTGATTATCAGAAGTTTAGTCTACAGGGTTTAGATAGTGACCACTTAAGTCTATTTAGAGCTAGGGTTTATGATATTGCGGCTTGGACTGATAAACGTGTTTCAGTACATCTAGATGGTGAGAAGATTGAAACTACAAGTTTTGAAAACTACGTTGACCTATATCTTGGTAGTAAAGAAGAAAAACCTAGAAATTTTCTAAAAATTAATAACCGATGGGAAATTGTAGTAACCCATAGTGATGATGACACTTTTCAACAAGTGTCTCTAGTTAATGGTATTAATACTTGTCGTGGTGGTAAACATATTGATTATATTGTTGACCAGATTAAAGATGGATTAATTGATATCATTAAAAAGAAGCGTAAGGTTGAGGTAAAGCCAAGTACTATTAGAAACCAACTATACCTATTTGTTAAGGCTACTATTGTAAATCCTAGTTTTGATAGTCAAACAAAAGAGACTTTGACGACTTCTAAAAAGAATTTTGGTAGTACCGCTCTTGTAGATATTAAATTTATAGAAAAATTATATAAGACCCCTCTGATTGAGAAAATAATCGCAGAAACGGAATATAAAAATAGTAAATCGGTTAAAAAGGCAGATGGTAAAAAGCAAAGAAAAATTGTTGGTATTCCAAAATTATGTGATGCTAACAAGGCTGGTACCAAAACTTCCAAAAAATGTACCCTAATCTTAACTGAGGGAGATTCAGCTAAAACCACGGCGGTTGCTGGTCTTAGTATTGTTGGTAGGGATGACTGGGGTGTCTTCCCTTTAAAAGGTAAACTACTAAATGTTAAAGATATTGACATGAATAAGGTGATTAAAAATGAAGAAATTACCAATATTATTAAGATTTTAGGTCTAAAACATGGTTGTGATTATTCTCAAGCTGAGGATAATCAATGGCCCCTTAGATATGGAAAAATCCTGATTATGACGGATCAGGATCATGATGGATCCCATATCAAGGGTTTGGTGATGAACTTGTTTCATTCCCATTGGCCCTCACTTATTCAGCGTGATTTCATTACTACTATGGTAACCCCTATTATTAAAGCTAGTAAACAGAAAAAGGTAGTTACCTTCTACAATCTAAGTGACTATGAAAAGTGGAAAGAACTGGCATCAACTAATCCTAATACTTGGAAAATTAAGTATTACAAGGGATTGGGTACCAGTACTACAGAAGAGGCTAAAGACTACTTTAGAAATTTACAAGTACAAAAGTTTATCTATGATAAGGAAACTACTGATGATGCCCTCCTATTGGCATTTGACAAGACCAGGGCATCTGATAGAAAAGAATGGTTAAAGAAATACGATAGTGAAAATGTCTTGGATAGTAAGGCAAAAACAATTGACTATAGTGACTTTATTAACAAAGAATTAATCCACTTTAGTCATGCGGATTGCCTACGTTCTATTCCAGATATTAGGGATGGTTTAAAACCGTCTCAGCGCAAAATCATATTTACTGTCATTAAAAGGAAAATTAAAGATGATATTAAGGTAGCACAATTAGCTGGTTCTACTAGTGAGATAGCCAGTTATCATCATGGTGAGATGAGTTTAAATGGTGCCATTGTTGCCTTAGCTCAAGATTTTGTGGGTAGTAATAATATCAATTTCCTAGTTCCAAGTGGTCAATTTGGTACCCGATTACAGGGTGGCAAAGACTCGGCAAGTCCAAGGTATATCTTTACACGTATGTCTGAGGTTACAAAACTAGTATTTAGAGATGATGATCTACCAATCTTAAATTATCTAGATGACGATGGTTTTAAAATAGAACCAGAAACCTATCTACCAATTATCCCTACCATTCTTATTAACGGTACTAAGGGTATTGGTACTGGTTATAGCTCTAACGTACCTTGTTTTAATCCTATTGAGGTAGTAGATGCGGTTATTTCTCGAATTAAGGGGAAATCAACCGAGCTACTAAAACCTTGGTATCGTAATTTTACCGGTGATATTAAGGAAGAAAAGGGTAATTATGTTACTCATGGTAAATACACCGTCATTGGTACCTATGAAATTAGAATTACGGAACTACCTATTGGGACCTGGACACAAAATTACAAAGAATATCTTGATAGTTGTGTTAAGGATAAGATTAATGAGGGGTCTAAACGGCAGTTTATTAAATCCTATGATGATAATTGTACAGAAGACACCATTAACTTTAAGGTAAAACTACTAGAACCATATACTAGTTATACTGAGAAAAAACTAAATGATCTACTAAAAATTAAGAGTAGTATGGATACTAATATGAAAAATATGGTACTTTATGATTCGGAAAGAGTTATTCGTAAATTTACTAATACTAACGAGATTATAGATGAATTCTTTAAATCTCGTTTAATGGGGTATATTAAGAGAAGGGATAATAAGTTAAAAAATCTAGAAGAAGAGAAAAATATTTTGGAGGATAAGGTCAAGTTTATTCAAGGTATTTTAGATGAAGCTATTGATCTTAGAAATAAGGAAGATGAGGTAGTAGATGCGGAATTATCCGAATTTGGACTTAGACGCTTGGTAGGTGAACCACCGAGCTTTGATTATCTAACCGACATGAAGATGAGTAGCCAAACCAAAAAACGTGTGGATGAGCTTAAAAAGAGATATCAAGATAAGGAAGAAGAGTTAGCCATATTACAAAATACGCATCCAGATCAAATTTGGAAGTCTGAACTTTTGGAACTAAAGGCTTATTTAGAGAAGGGAACCACTGATAAGAAAACTAAGCCAAAGGCAAAAAGAAAGGCTAAGTAAAAATGACATAAAAATTTGAAACCAATTAAATCTACTATAAATTATTTTTTTTAGATAAAACCGATTTTCAAATCAAATCATATGAATTTCAGTATTATTAGTCACAGAGAAAATAGCAAAAAATCAGGTCTTAGTGTTTCGGGATTTCCAAATAATGAAGTAGTGTATTTTGATCAAGAGGATGCGGCATTTGTTCACTTACCTCCAGTTATTTATAGACGCTATTATCAAAGTCGTCAACTTGAGCCACATGAATATGGTTATTGGTCAAAACTTATTTCTAAACATAAAGGGAAATATCTAGAAGCAAATTTTAGGGAATGTTATCGGATTCTTACAAAGATATTAAGTGAATTAAACAATAAATTACAGATTATTAATGTAAATAATCATATTTATCAAGTGGTGGAGCCAACCATGTGTCCAATTTGTCTGACAGAATTTGAAATTGGTTCTAAGATGGAAAGTTTTCATCATAATCATGTAAAACATCTTGCGTGTCAAGTATGTTTTAATAGCTATAATTGTAGTAGCTGTCCAATCTGTAGGGAGTTAGTTAGTTAGGTTAAAGTTCTGAATACAATAATTCCGCATCAATATTACGATTACCAATGTGTATATTATTATTGGTTTGTGAGCTAGACATACCCTTTCTATATTTATAGTATTTATAGATGGTAAAAATAAATATCCCAGTTACTATAATAAACGCAAGTATCATTAGTGTTAAGACAAATTTGTTAAAATTAGTATATTTTTTTACATTATCTGGATCTAAAGTATGACTATATTTATCATATAGTAATATTTGTTGAGTTTGTTGGTGAAATACAGTATAATATCGATTTAAAAAAGTAAGTCCAAAAATCCAAATTGGATAATTATTCGGTGACTTATCTAACAATATTGCACAACCTCTACCAGGTAAATTAGTGGTATAATCTTGGTGTGATAAATTATAATTAACTAGTTTTCCCTCCTGGTCAGGAATGCTAATAGCTAATCTTGGTAGGGCACGACATTCGTCAGGATTATTACAAACATATCTTTGGTAAGAATCACTATAATGACATCCTGACGTCTCTCTAATAATTTCCTCCATTATAGATAGGTAGACTGTCTCAGGAACCGTAATTAGGGAAGTTCCAGAATCAACTATAGCTGGACAATAGGGATCACAGTAATTATTAACTACCTTTATTGCCTTATCATTTATAGAGAGATGTGATATTGGTAAGCTCCAGTAGCCGGTCTCTGATAAAATATGATGAATATTATAGTTCTTATCTTTATACTCTGGTAAATATTCACCAATGGTAAATTTAGAAAAGATATCATCATTAAGACTAATATTAAATGTAAAATATGCCTTACTGGAGTTATCTTGGCTATGAAGTTGACTAAACCAAGTTAAGTTATTAGGTGATGATGTTAAGCTATCTAAACCTAAACCTAATATACCGTCTACTGAAATATTACACATAAAGTTATCAACTTCTGAAATGATACCAAATGGACTCGCTAATACTAAATTGTCTTTTAATCCAATTGTGTCATATCCCCACTGACCCTTAACACTACCAGTTCCATAAATATCTTGAAATGTTAGGTTTGTCCACTGAAAACTACTAGAAACATTAGGTAAGAATTGATGATGATGGCATTTTGTATTGTTAATATTACCAGTTACCCAAACATCACTACTACCAGTATCCAAAACCATTTTAAACGTTTGTGATGGAGTACCGACACTAACATTAGTATAAAATAATAGGTTTCTCTGACTACTATCTAAATTATATATACTTTTATTTACACTAATGTAGGGATGATTTTGGCTATAGTTAGTTTTAAATTGAGATGATATTACATCACGATACTGATTAGGTTTAGGCAAAATATCTATTATTAATGAGTAACAATTTACCAGACATAAATTTAATAATAAAAAACAACTTATTTTCATGAATATTTAACTAATTATTCATGAATAGCTTTAATAGGTTTTAAACTACAATAGATTTAAAATAAAACTAAAATATTGATAATAGTAATTGTAATATGAAGATAAATTGTCTTCTTTTTAGTTTTATTATAATATTAATTTTTTGTCTAATACCTACTGAGACCAAAGAGAATTTCTGGCCAATTTATAATAAAAATAGTTGGTTTAAATCTAATAAACATAGGTATAATAATAAACTCTCTAATGGTATTCTTACTAGGTTAGATTGTAAAATAAACTTGTATGGAATTATTAAAGGAGAATATTATTGTCCCACCTCTATGCTGGATAGTGATTTAAATACTCAGTTAAATTATCCAGCAAAATCAGTTTGGTTTATTAAACAACGATCAGGTTGTGCCGGGGGACAAGTATTTCCTACCTATTATAAAGATCTTGAAGGAAAACTACGTGAGGTAAGGGATAAACATTACCGTAAAATTCCAGATTGCCATATTCCAGCTTATAGTGAGGCTTCCCAATTTATTATCCAGAGAGAAATTGCTCCTATGTTAATTTATGGTAAAAAATGTGATTTAAGATGTTATTATGTCATCATTAATTATAATGGAAACTATGCGTTTTATCTTGGTTATGATGCCACCTTTAAAATAAATAGTAATCGCTATAAAAAAAATAGTACGGGTAAGAAGGTACAAATAACAAATTATGCCCCTAATAAGTTATTAGTATCTGATTCGGGTTATTATGAGATTATCTATCCAAAACTAATCCAATTATTTACTAATTTATCACGAAAATTAAAACCAATATTTACCGGACAATCATCAAAATATCAAATAGAGTACCAAGTTTGTGGCGCCGATATCATCTTTGATGATTTATATAACCCTTATCTATTAGAATTAAATTCCGGATGGCCTGCTTATTATCCTGCAGTGGGTGCTTCTAAAAAAATGACTAATGTTAAATTAAAGATAAATCGGGAAATTTCCAACATTATCTATCGTTATCTAAATAATCAAAAATTTAACAATGAATATTTAGTATTATTAAATGTTTAGTTATTACTTTTTATCATCAATATTTATACTTGTGGTGTATTACCATAGCTATGGAAACCAGTTTGTGCCGCTAACTGAGATGTATTCATAGAGGTGACCCCCTGTGCGGTGGGTATAATAATAGTATCACCATCCTTTTTCTTTTTTAATTTCTTAATTTGTTTTTGTAATTTCTTAATAGTTGATATCTTATTCTTATTTTCTTTGCTTAGTTTACTTACCTTATCACTCTTGATTGGTTTTTTGGTACTGGATGATGATTCTACACTGGATGGTTTTTGGGATTGGGATTGGGATTGGTTTTGAGTTTGACTTTTAGATTGCGTCGGTGTGGGGGAGGCACTAGATCCAGACCCTAACGCAGACACAGATGCCTTTTCTGATGTTGTTTTAGATTTTCCCTTACTTGGCTTAGATTTACCCATATTTTTATTTTTCCCTTTACCTGATTCATGTTCATGTTCATGTTCATGTTCAGGTGTTATTTTGGTCTTAGACTTACCCTTTATTTTACTTTTATTTTTGCCCTTATTTATTTCTGAGGACTCCTCTTGATTGTGTTCCGGGCTATGTTCTGGACTTACTTCTGTTTTTGACTTTTTGCCTTTTCCTTTAATTTTCCCCTTAGTTTTACCTTTCCCCTTTGACTTTGCCTTCATTTTCGTTTTTGATTTTGTTTTTGTTTTCGTTTTTTTACTTGATTTAGAAGGTTCTTTAATTTCCGAGCTTAATTCATGAATACATTTTTGTAAATCAGCCATGTTTTTGGTATTAACAAAACAACCAACTTTCCAAGATTCAGATGAATCTCCTGAAAATTTACAATTTTCATCTATTTTACAGGCACCACTGGTATTTAACTTATTTATGGCAGCAGCATTTTTTTTTACACATTCCGTTACATCATTTATAGAGTTTGCTTTGATAACGCACTCATCAAATGATTTCAGATTAGAAGCCATTCCTTTATGGATTAGATTAGCACATTTATGAATATTAACTACTGCGTCAGAGACAGAACACTCATTTGTAGATGTACTTGAACTTGAAGACGACTGTGCTGCTCTAATTTCTTTATCTAAATCGTTTTCAAGTTGTGAAATTTTCCTTAAATAGGCTTCCCGTTGTAAATCAAGATAAGACATTTTATATCTATTTTAATTATGTGAAAAAAAACCCAATTCCCAAGAATATAAAATAGTACTAATAATATATGTTTAGGAATGTTTCCTATAGATGGATGGATATTTCCTTGTTCCCATTGTAGACAACCTACCTCATCTATTACTAAAAATAATATTTCCATGTGTCAAATGTGTCAAAATAGAACGAATACTAAAATAAGTTACCGGTCTACTTTAGTTAAAATAAAAAAAAAACGCATATCTAAAACCATTTGTTTAATTAGTTAACATTGACGAAGTTTTGCATTACCACATATCATAGCAGCAAGGATATAAATTGCTAAAGCACTAAGACTAATTAAAAATAGGTAGCATTTCACCTTTTTATAGCACATAGACCTTTTAAGATTTCTGGAACTTTTATGAAATTGAACACTCCTTTGTTGTAATTTTTCACTACTATCAACTAGTAGGTCTATTTTTTCTCCTCTTTCAAGTACTTTCTCAATATTATTAACGGTAATTTGTTTAACCTCTTCTAGTTGTTGTTTAATAGGCTCAATATTTTGTAGCTCATAATTTGTAGAAGGACTTGGAGGAATATTATTTGGTGTATTTAAAGGTATACGATCAGACATTAAATAGTATTTCTTTTTTTAATTTTTATAAATCTAACAGTCATCTTCTTTAGGTAGTTATTTTTTACTATTCGCAATCACATCTTGAATATTATCCTTTAAGAAACCAATATGGTCTAATTTTTCAAGTGTAATCTTAAAAACATTAGGTATAATCTGAGATATTTTTACTGTCTCACTAGACATTTCGGTGTGTACTCTTTCAATATAGTCGTTAAATAGGGTTTCATCCTCTGGTGCTCCTAGTTCTTTTACCCTTTCAAGACAGAATATACATAAGTCATATATCTTCTGTAGACTATAAGTGTTATTTTCTATTTGTTGACGTATTAGATTCTCATCAAGATGTGTATTCAAATAGACAGATGCCTCTTCATTATTAATTCTTGGTAATAATTTCATGAGTCTAGTTTTAATTTCTAGTATCATATCTGGATATTGCTTGAAATTAGGAGGTTCTTCTGACAATTCTTGGGTAAAGATATCCCAGAAGCCTTGGTGCATCTGTTGAGCAATCTGACTCATAAGTATATTTTCATCGATTAAACCATACTGTGATGAGTTTTTAACGTGTTCAACTGCCGGTTTTCCTCCTAATTGATGAGCCATATTTTCAAGGTTTTCTAAGGTCTCTTTTATAGGTTTACCCTCGCCTTCATCTGGAATGGAGTCAGCCATCACTTCTACTTGTTTATGTGTTTTGGAAATAATCTGAATTAGATCCTGGCGATCTTTTTGTTTCCATTCATTAAATACTGTATCGTACTTTTGATACCCACTAGTAAAAATATCTTTGTCAAATGTTTCTTTATCTAAAAGGCTAATTAAGGTATTAGCCTTTTGATAAACTTGTTCTTCTAGGTCATTTCTATCACTAGATAGCGTATATTCTGGATGTGCTGCTATTAAAAACACGGATAGTAATTGCCTTGGATTAATATCACCATCTAAATGGGAAACAAAATTTCTAGTAATCTCAATCACTTCCTTATTTCTCATAAATCTAGTAAACAGTTCAAACCCACCCTTTTTAGCCTTAGTAGCTAAATTAAGGTTTAAAAACTTGGTCAGATCTTTTTCTAAATCATTAGACAACATCTTAAATAAAATAACTTTATATATTAATTGGCTGGGAAACCTTTTAAATTATTTTAATAAAAATTGACAACTACCAACTCTTCTTTATATTCTATAAAAACATGGAATTGACTATTGTGAATAAAAGATCCTTAGGATTTAAACAGATCCTGGATACTATTCATGAACTCCCAATTACTGAAACTAATCTTAATTTTACACACAAGGGATTAGACATTCAAACTATGGATGCTTCTCATGTCTCGGTGGTAATACTTAATATTGATCGGGAATATTTTGAAACCTATCAATGTGAAACACCAGTCACTATTGGTATTAATTTGGATATTTTAACCAAGTTATTGAAGTCGGTTACTAAACTAGATTCCCTAACACTAGCAAAACGTCAAGAAGACGACTATCTTTATCTTTCTATTAATAATAAGTCTAGAACCCAAGAATTTAATGTTCCGATCTTTGAATTTAACACTGACGCTATGAGTATACCGGAGATTGAATATCCAGTAATTTATACCGTTGATAGTGATGAATTTGGCAAAATACTAAATGATATCTCCCTAGTAGATGGGAGGGATGTTACACTAACAATGGGAGACAAACGACTTATCATGTCATCAATCGGTGATTTAGGAACCACTAATATTACCATTGATGGTCAGATGGTTGACGAGACGCCAATACCTTCATCATCACCTCCTATCTGTACTATTATTAGAGACAATGACGCACTATCTGCTAGTTTTACACTGGAATTTCTTAGAAATATTTCCAAGGCAAAGATATTTTCTAAACAGGGTGCCATTATCTCGTTTTCTGAAAACTTCCCATTATGTATTTGTTATCCGTTTGGAGTAAATAGTAATCTACGATTGCATTTAGCTCCTAAATTAGAGGAGGACTCGTAAAGTTTAACCTATAATAGTGTATACAATATCTACACTAAATCTAATAACCATTGCTGATTTTTTTTCCTATAATATATTATATTATGTCAAATCCACCGGATATTGTGTGTCGTGGGCAGCCTGATGTTCATCGTTATATCTGTCCATGTAATTATTTAGATACAGATTCTTCTACTTCTACTAGTAGTCAACAAGGGGGATACCATTATTACCCTAATAGTTCTACTAGTTGTTTAGGAGCTAAAGAAATACCACTAGGTCTAAATCCTGGGTGTGATCAATTTCCACCAACTGCTTCAGAAATGGCATGGGATTACCGCTATAATCACCCACCCCCAAATGTAGAGGCTACTGGAGGCGGTGAGACTGATCATTATCACCTATATAAACAATATAAAAAACTTTATAAGGATTTAAAAGCTGGAAGTAAGGGAGCCTTATCTAACCGTGAACGTAAAAAGGGTAAAAGTGGTAAGAGAAATGACGATGGTATTTATTCTAGCCGTCATGTTCGTCAGCATCAAACTTTAATGGAAAATAAACCAAAACAAAGTCAAACTCCGGATGAGACGCCTGATACGGGTAAGGGCAAAAAAAAGGGTAAGAGTAAGGGTAAAAAGTAATTATTACTTTATTATTTAATGGTATACTGATAAATAGTAAATTTCATCTAATCTCTACATTTTGTTTTTCTCTTGCCTTAATTTAGTATGAATAATTTAGAAGGACTAAATATTAATTTCCGGGGAAAACGATATTGTGAATTATTGGGAACTATGGTAAAAAAGTTTGACCTACTAAATATAGTTAAGGAAGATCAAATAAAAACATTATGTGGTGAGTTCAGCTTTGTTAATGGTGCCCTAAATAAGGCATATCAAATAATTTTTAAGAGAGGGCTCAACATGGAAGAAGCCATCAGTAAAATTAGTAAAATAACTGATAAGGAGAAAAGACCCTTTATTAACCAATATGATGCTACTAAAATCTATAAGAAATTTCAAGAACTTAATAATCGGATGGTTGGAGGTGCGGAAGCGGAATCCAAAGCAAATAGCAGTACTATCTCGCCTGAAGATAAAAAAGGTATTAGATCTAAATTAACTTACTCAGAGAGAAGAGTAGTAGATAATACTTTTGATATGATGGAAGTATTATTAATCTGTTTAAGTCTACTACCTATTACTGGATGGGCGTTTGATTTTCCACTGCTACTATATTCCCTAATACAAAAAAAATATACTCTGGCTATGATTACGGTATTAAATTGGTATATTTGGGCATTTTTAATTATCTTTGGAGTTAATGTTAATATGGGACCCACTATGAAGGCAAGTTATTTAGGAAATCACGAAAATATTATTAAAAAATTACTATTATTTCCTAATAAGGAGCCTACTAAGGTATTAAATCCATTTGTTAAAGCAAGACCTAAAGAAATAGAGGGGGAAACTTATCTAGTAGATGATAATGGAAATGTCTATAGTTCTAAAATTAAGAGTCCATCTACGGTAGGAGTTATTACTCAAGATAATAAATTTGTACCACGTGATAGTCCCGACTATGAAACTGCGCTTAAAAATAATAAAAAGGCGTTACATAAGGATAAGGTAGGTCCTGGGGGACTCATGTAAATTTATAAGACTTAAAGACTTATTAATTGTTAGATATAATACAGTATGTTTAATAACCTTGTTAATGGCTTATTTTACACAATAATACCATCTGTCTTATTTTATCGGACCTTAAAAATAAATCTCCAGCGGAGATACACAAGTCCACAAAGTAGTATGAAGACATTAAGTACTCTTCATGCGACTTTATCCTCTGGACTAAGTATTGCCTATCTATCTGATTTAGTAGCTTTAAACAATTATAGTTTAGGTATCTCATTAATAAGTAGTGGGTTTTTCTTAGTTGATTTAGCACATATTATGCTATATCAACGACATTATTCTAAACACCTACTAATGTCCTATTACCTACACCATATCTTTGCACTAGTCGGTTTAAGCTATGTTAATGTATTTCCCTACTATATAGCTCGTGGCTACTTATCTGAGTTATCAACTCCCTTCCTAAATATTTCTTGGAGTCTGTCAAAGCGGGGACAAACGGGTTTACTATATTTTACTAATAGTGTCGCCGTTATTTCCATGTTTTTATCGGCTCGTATCTATAATATATCTAATTTAATTTATCACCGTCCTGAAAATGCTGGAGTTGCCTTTCATCTTATAACTTCTCTGTTTCTTGGACTTAATTTATCTTGGTTTCAAGGCTTACTTGTCTTGTACTATAAGGATTATCAAAATTATAAACATAAACTAGCTTAAGCATATTTTTATTTAAAACAGCTCAATAATAATAATTAAATTACTGTTATTATTAATGTATAATTGTCGGGTAATAAAAGATCTTCTATCTGTTTCTATTAAAGACATTAAGCAGGCTAGTGAAAAGGTTAGAGGGGTTGTTAAACATACTCCACTTCAATTAAACGAGCGTTTATCTAAAAAATACTCAGCAAATGTCTATATTAAACGAGAGGATCTTCAGACTCCAAGAAGTTTTAAGATTAGAGGGGCTTATCATAAATTATTACAGGTCTCTGAAAACATAACTAACGAAAGAATTATTTGTGCCAGTGCTGGAAACCATGCCCAAGGTGTTGCCCTAGGGTGTCAACACCTTAATTTACCTTGTACTATTTATATACCAAAAAAAACACCTCTACAAAAGGTCAATCGGATTAAACATTTTGGAAAGGAATTGTGTGAAATAAAATTATATGGAGATAGTTTTAACGAATGTCTAGAAAAGGCTTACCAAGACTGTAGGCGAGCTGATAATATATTTGTTCATCCCTTTAACGATAAAGATATAATTATTGGACAAGCCACTGTTGCGGATGAGATTTACCAGGAGGTTAACCCTGATCTAATGGTATGTGGTATAGGGGGAGGTGGACTAATTTCTGGACTCGCCCTCTATTCTAAAAAAGTTAATGACCAGTGTAAAATTATTGGAGTGGAACCAGACACCTGTCCCTCTATGAAATTAAGCCTATTAAATAATGAAATTGTCAACTATAAGGTAACTGATAATTTTGTTGATGGAGCCACCGTCAATAAGGTTGGTGAAATAACTTATTCACTGTCTAAAAGATATTTAGACGATATTATTACGGTAGAAACAGGGAAAATATGCGAAACCCTATTAGATCTTTATACTGAGGATGGTATTATTAGTGAACCAGCCGGAGCCTTAGCCATAAGTGCCTTAGATGATATAGATATTAAGGGGAAGGATGTCGTCTGTATCCTATCTGGAGGTAATAATGATGTTTCAAGGTATCCAGATATCACCGATCGTCTTTTAACCTACCGTGGCTTAAAACACTATTACCTAATTGAGTTTGCCCAAAGACCCGGAGAATTAAAAACCTTTATTAATAATATTTTAGGTCCTAATGATGATATTATTAGATTTGAATATATCAAGAAAACCAATGTTGATAGT
>WLWF01000669.1_pt1 | contig 32195 bp, 26 predicted proteins | sample 6718331 | NCBI WGS metagenome assembly WLWF01 (sample SAMN12718692, study PRJNA515312) | sponge metagenome | isolation source: marine sponge | host: Mycale hentscheli | place: New Zealand: South Island, Marlborough, Capsize Point | collected 2003-05-01 | reverse complement strand
GAAAAACAAAACAAACATATTAGTCCTGTGGTGCACGCGGGTATAAAACAAAAAAGTCCACAACCACATTCCCTAATTACCGGGACAACCGGGACAACCTTCTATATTTACAATGTAACTTATTAATAAATAGGATATTTATAGTATTTATCTACCGGGACAGCACCGGGACAGCACCGGGACAGCACAGGGACAGCACAGATGCATAAATAACATTAATCTGTAGATATAATTTCATCTATAATCAGGCACATATTGATAGTCGAACGGTTATCAAAGGAAATCAAAACAACCGGGAGCCACCCGGCAGACTGGGGACTTTGGGGTTATGAGCATTCGCGGTGGTGTGAGAGCAGGTGCAGGCAGGCCGCAAGGTGGTATCAGCCAGACGCGCCGCCTGATTGCCTCCGCCATCCAGCAAGGCTTGGCACAAGCCGGACGGCAGAAGTACCCCGGAAGAGTTGATGAGTGTGATAATGAGCAGGCCGCTGTCGATACCGCTGCCATGGTAGTAGACGACATGATTCAGGCAGGCCAGGGTAATGATGTACTGAAGTTGTGGGCTGCTATCGCAATGAAGGAATCTGGCAACGAATCCAACACCGGCAAGAACACATTGGCTGCTGCACTTTCCCGCTTGCCGGGAGCCGGTCAAGTCGCGGACGTGTCACAATTGGGAGAAATCCCGCTGCAACCCCCGGAACAACAGGGGGGCACAACACATACAGAAAGAGAAGCGCACCCAAACCTTCCCTATTTTGCGCCCCAAACCTCACTAGGGCTGCCAGACCCGCACGCGCCTATCCGTGAACATAAAAGGCAGGAGCCGCCTGCATGACCGGCTTTCCTTCACTGCAAGCGCGAGCCAGCACACGCCGCGCCTGCACGAGCCCAAGGGGGGCACCCCCCCTCCGCCTCCCTCCCTCTCTCTTATACCTTCACGGGGAAAATTTTGATTTTTTCGAAACAGAAACCACTGATGCACCAACCACTTCGCCCTAAAGGGCTGCGCGATCTCAGCCCTCTGGAAATCAGCTTTATCAATGACCTTTCCGACCTCGGGGCAAGAATACAGATGCTTTTAAGTCAAATCGAAGAAGATGAAAATCTTGAGGCTGATTACAAATGGTTTGAAACATGTCAGACCCACCTTCAAATGGGACTTATGTTCGTGAAACGCGCCATTGGCAGGCCACTAAATTTTTAGACACATTATGAATTGGCAACCGGCACACCATCCCAACTGTCGCCCGATGGATCATAACGAGGCGTTAGCCTGGTACTGGGCAGATGGGGCAAACAGAGTGATAGAGAGTTTGCAGCAAGAGCAACAGGCTATGGCGCAACTCTCATGGATGCTGCAAAGGTGGCGGTTAGACCCTGTGACCTTCAGTGTTGAAGCTCTCCGGGGAAAGCTCATGCCCTACCAATGTGCCGCGTTGCTGGATTTAGCCGATGCGCCTATAGAGCTGTACGAGTTCTACCATTGCGACCCCAGCAAACCTAAACGTCAAGTGCTGATTCCCTCCGGTCATGGTCTGGGTAAAACCCGTATGTTGGCCGTGGGAATATTATGGATGCTGATAACCCATATGTTCAGCCACACGCTCTGCACAGCACCAAGCTCCAGCCAGTTAACCGGCAGGCTCTGGTCAGAAATCCGCAAACTGTTTAGGCGTCTCAAAGAGTTCTGGCCGGTAATAGCTGAAGATTGGGAAATTCAGGGTAGCTCCATCATTCACACCAACCCCGATTATGGGGATTGGAACGCCATAGCCAGAACAGCAAGGCCGGAGCGACCAGAAGCCCTGCAAGGTGCTCATGCGCTGGATGATGATGACGCAGACGGCCAACTTGCAGAGATATTCAGAACCGAATTCAACAACACCCCTACCGGCGGTATTCTGGTTGTTATCGAAGAAGCCTCTGGTGTAGACGACACTATCCGCAAAACACTGGAAGGCGCACTTTCAGAAGAAGGGGCACGGCTACTGGCACCCGGCAACCCGACCCGCCCTGATGGATGGTTTGCCGAAGATATGGAACGAACAGACCGCTACGCTGTGCATACACTGGACTGTCGGCAATCGAACCGGGAAGAGGTGTATACCCTCCCCTGGACAGACACAGCAGGCCGGGTACATGAATTGATGATGCAGGGTTTTGTCTCCCCCAAATACTGGGAGAACATACTGGCCGAATGCGATGGAGACGAAGACGCCGATTATTTCCGCGTCAGAGTGAAAGGGGAGAAACCCCGCTCTGCACAATTCAGCATTATCAAAGATCATTGGGTCACAACAGCGCAAAGCCGGGGCAACGATCCTGACAGCCTCAACGAACCCGCTATTGTCGGGCTCGACTTCGGTCTCACAAGTGACAAGCACGGCATGGTAATCCGCAAAGGGTTTACTATGCTCGATGGTCAGGAATGGCTACCCAAAGAAGACCCGGAACAAGTCACCCTGGAAGCCGCAGAACGAGCCATTGACGCACAGGAGCTATTCAGCGCCCGGTATATTATTGGGGATAGCAACGGTGTAGGCCGGGGCGCTATGGAATACCTCACAAAATATTACCGCAAACACCCCAAAAAGCGCGTCAAGGTGATCCACTTCAATGCAGGACAAGGGGCACTGGACGGTAAACGCTACAACCGGAAACGGGATGAAATGTGGCACAAGTACGGAAGAAAATGGGTAGCCAACCCTCGCTGTTCATTGCTAAACATACCCGGCTTAAAACGCCAGCTCACAGCCCCCCAATGCACTGAGCGCAACAATGTTATTTACGTTGAAAGCAAGAAAGACCTGAAAAAACGCGGCATAGAAAGCACAAATATTGCAGACGCCCTGCTAGAAACCCTGATGATTCACATTCCAGACCCTGACGCCTCTCCCAAGAAAGAGAAGCAAGACACCACACACGGCATTTTCCAGAAACATTTTAAACGGCTCAAAAGACTGAAAGAGTCAGGAGATTTTATTCAATGAACTGCTGCATTTGCGAAAATGATGGTTCAGACCCTAATAACGAGCCTGTAAGTTCGTTCTATTTGGAATTGAAAATTTCCGATAATTATAAAATCAATATTAACGGACTTGTTTGCAAAAACTGTTTTGAACCAATAAATAAATTTTTAGAAATTTTCATACAACATGAAAGAAAACTCCAGTGAAAATATCAGACAACACATGGCGTCAGCGCATAGCCGCCTCACGGGAAAGGCGAGAACCTTATGAGCAAATATGGCAACACTACTGCCAGTTGCACAGCGATTCTGAGCACATGGTTCTGACTGGCGAACACGAGCGTTACATCGAACTCCCAACCGGAGACAGAATCCGCTTAGGTTTGGTTTTCCGCAATATAGAACAGACCCTTGGCTATCTGGAGATGGACGACATCGGCGTTACAGCCCGTGCCACCAGTTATCTACGCCCCCTTGATAATATCGACACCAACAATGAAGCCGTCGTTGAACAGGCTGTTTATGAAAGCCTGAAAAACTCCGGTTTAGTTGGTGGTGCAGAACAGATAGACCGCATAAAGCTGGATGCCCTGCTTGTCGGCCATGGTGTTAGCTTCAGTTGGTGGAAGCTGGTTGAAGAAGAGATTGAAACGGAAAGAATCCCGGTATTAGTGGAAGCGGCAGACGGTGCCCTCGAACCAAAAACCAACAAAAAAGGAGAACCCGTTTTTAAGCCTCAAAAAGAGACTATCACCCTCTGGGAAGGCATGACGGACGAACGCATAAGCCCCCTCGAATTTCTGATGTCCAGCACAGCCACCAGTGTTGATGAATCCCACTGGCTTGGTTTTGAACGTATTGTCAGGCTGGATGACCTCAAGGCCGACCTTCGCTTTACAGACCTCCCTTCCGGCATAGAAGGTGGATCATACGAAATCAAAACCCTACAAGGGGAGCGCGGGTATGATGGCACTGATTTTTTTATGGAAGACAGCGTAAAGCTGATAGTTGTCTGGGATCGACTCACCCGTAACCTGATAACCTTTCTGGAAACCAGCGACAACAAAAACAGTGATATAAATACGCAGCAAACAGAGGCAGAGAATGAAAACAAAGAGACCTTTATTCGCCTCAAGCACAACCCATTCCCGGTAGAGTTTGATAATCCCCAAGACAGCCCCTTTGCCACCTACATTCCCATACCCGCCAATGACCACCCCTTCGGGATTAGTCAGGTGGAGCATATCCGCAACCCGGCACTGGAAAGCGATATGCTCCATACTCGCTTTGCCAACCTTAGCCGGGAACAAAAGCGTGCCTGGGTGTACGATAAAAACAAGGTGGATCAACAACAGGTAGACGACTTCCTTGCCAGTAAAAAGACCCTTGGCTCCATAGGGATAGATGTGCAGGACGGCGACGACCTCTCCAAAGTCTTCAAGGATATGCAGTCAGTCAACATTCCAGACAGTCTGCTTAATGCCGCCACTTTGTCAGAGGATATTGTTCGTAAAAACTCCGGGGTTGCTGAAGTGCCGTTTGGTGGCACAGAAACAGCGACAGAATCAGAAAACCAAATGATGATCGGGCAGGCAAGGGTCAACCGTAAGCGTAACCGGCTCTTCACTTTTCTGGAACGTGTCGCACAAATACACTTGGCTTACCTGCGCACCTTCGCCCCTGAAGGCTCCACTGTAAGGGCAACACTGGCAGACGGCACAGAAGCACTGCTCCATTACGGCAGAGAAGCCTTTGCAGGCACATTCAACATTAAAATAGAACCGGGAGGAGGGCCAACTGCCATAAGCCCGGTACGCCAGAAAATGCTGGTTGAAGCTGTCGGTATGGTCAGCGGTGCAATGGGGCCGAAAGCCAGTCTCTTGCTATACCGTGAAATTCTCACCCAAATGGATATAAGAAACGTCAACGGCATACTACAGGCTGCACGGGAGTTTATGATTCCACCCCCAGCGCCCCCTGTTCCACCGGGTATGCCTCCGGGCGCACCACCACAAGGTATGCCCCCCGCTATTCCCAACCCCCAGCAAATGACCAACGCCAACCAACTGGCTAACGCTGTGAATGTGACACGATGAAAACATGCATTTCAAACACTAAAAAACGACTGAAAGAGAACCGTCACCATCGGCTTTACTGGGCAGGAGCTGTTGCGTTCTGGATTCTTATTTTTATGGTCTGCTTCCTCACTGGCTGTTCTCCCATACTTGCAACAGGCATGGAACCGAACATAATGCGAACCGCCATAGATGAATGCAAACAGCAAAACCTTCATGTTCTGGTATACCAAAGACCAGATACCAGCGTCTTTGCCATACGCTGCACACCAAAAGAAGATGAGGTACACAAAACCATTACTGTTCGCCCACGGGTGCCTATGCGCATAATACGTCCGATACTGGAGCAACAAGGCATTTCAGTAATACTTCCATCACAGTAATTCTCCTTGCTTTTCATTCACCTCATTTTTCTTTGTACGTTTACGCTCAATTGCCGTTGTAAATGCAATGCGGTCTCCATTAAATACAAAATTTGGGTTTATAAAATAAAATCCCTTTCTGTATGTTTTTGCAATGATTTGTGCTTTTTCCAAGTCTGATAAACCACGTTTAAATGTTGCTGAAGAAAGAGCCTTCTCGTTATTTTCAAGGTAATCTTCAAGTGTGATACTGTCCAAAGGGACTTCATCTTTGCCGATCCCTTTGTACTGAACACACCAGATCAAAACATTAAATGCCTTAATCCCTGCTGAATTGAGTCCAAATGTTAAACCAACATTGGCAGCAAAAAGCTTAACGAACTCATCATTATCCACCTTTTTGTAGGTAACAATGTGTGTTCCTGTTACTTCCCCGGTATTTTGATTAACAAGTACATTATCTGCTTTTCCCATAGGGGATACTGTCACTTGTTTTTTCGTCGTAGAGATAAGAAGCTGGTCAAGAAATGGGTTTGTTTTGAATCTTTTAAGGCTCATAAGTTTCTATTTTTTGATCCCAGAATTGTTAACTATAGAGCTTTAAGGCTCATTTTCAAGCCTTTTTTGATGCTATAAGTCGGTGATCTGAGCCTTGAAGTCGGTGATCTGAGCCTTGAAGTCGGTGATCTGAAAATTACCCCCCTGCTATCACTGGGCTAGAGCAAATATCCTTCTTATTTCTTATAGTCTTGAGTTTTCCTTCTCTATCAAACTGCCTGCCGCCCTCGCTTCGCTCGGTTGCCGGACAACCAGAACCTGATAACCGTTCGCTTCGCTCCTTGGTTATCAGAACCTGCTCGTCTTTGTGTTGACAGCATCAGTAAATCATCTATTTTGATGTATTAATATCCTCTTGTATGGCTGTTCAAGGGTGTATGACGGAAACTTCTGATACGCAAGGCACTTCTTCCCCGGATTCGTCCGGGGACTCTTTATCCAGCGAAATCAACGCAACCCCTGAAGCTGTAACCAGCACGGAAAACACAGGGGGTAACAGAGTTGAGCCACTATCAGAAAACACCGGAAGCACCTTTAAAAGCCAAGTAGAACTCGCCATGGAGCGGGCTCTTGCATCACGAGAGAATACCAGCGGCAAGCGTCAATCTGGGGATTCTTTATCATCATCGGGACAAGCGGCTATTTCATCACCCACTGATGAAACCAGCGACAGCACCTCGACAAGCGGTACGGATACACCCGGCTCAGGAGCAAGCGGTGAACCTGCGGGAACAAGCGGTCAACCCTCTTCCACACAAGAGGCTGGCGACAGCACTTCCAAGGGGCAGTCGTTAACCCCACCAGACAGCTGGCCGGAAGACAGGCGAACAGAGTTTGATGCTCTGCCCGCCAACGGGAAAGCCCTGCTTATGTCGATCCACAAAGACATGGAGCGCGGGCTTAAACAGTCTTTCGACAAACTGGCGACCGAACGAAACGCCCTGAAAGAGACCTTTGGGCTGGAATCTGACCAGCTAAAAAGTCTTGCGGAGAGAGCCAAAACATTTGAAACCGATCCCGTTACTGTTATCAGCCAACTGGCCGAAGAAGCAGGTATCGACGTTTACTTCCAAAATCAGGAAGAAAACCAAGCAATACCAGAATTCGACACCCAGGATGAGCTGGTAAAATGGCTACAGGAACAAAGCCGGAAAGAAGCCCGACAAGCGGCAGCCAATGAAACCAAAGCACTGAAAGAACAACGGCAGCAACAGGAGACAAAAGCAAAGGTTCAGCAAGAATTCCAGCAGGCGCACAAAGCGCATCCCGACCTTGCAGACCATCAAGAGGCCGTTATTCAGTACATTTCTGGTTTTAACTTGCCCGTCGAAATGGCTTACCGTCTTGCCACCTATGAAGGCTTGGTCAAACTTGCCCAACAAGGCCAAAGCACAAAGGCCGATCTGGACAAATCCAAGGCTGAATTGGAAAGGCTGCAAAAACTTTCGACCATGCCACCGGGCAGGCCGGACGGACGCAGCCAGAAACAGCAGACCAACGGTGTCGATCAGATTGAAGCCGCCTACAACAGAGCGTTAAAAACGTCAGGCCGCCAGTAAAACTGATTACTGGTGAACCACAATGGCAGCTGTACCCGGCCACCCACGCCGACACGACCTTCCCCTGTTTGCAGGCACGGAAGACACGGAAGATATATTCCTGACCACTATGTTCGAGCTGGACAAAGAGCTGGTCAATGAACTCAAGGTCGATCATCCCCTTTGGGAATACCTTCAGGATAAAAACCTGATTAAGTTCCAAAGTGACATATCAACCGACATCACAATCCCCCTGCTAGATAAACCCAACTCCACCGTTAAGGATTTTACCGCCTACGACGATGCCGATCTCACCCCGCAAGATGCATTAAGCGAAGCCCGTTTCCTATGGGGGCACGTTGCCGGGACGCAAATGTATAACCGGGAGGAAATGGTTAAAAACAGTGGGAAGTACAAACTGTTGGATTTGATTGACACAAAAAAAATTCAACTCAAAGAGTCCATGAACAACCACTTTGCTGAAAAGCTGATCGGCAACCAAGACAGCAACGGACGCACTATCATGGGCATAGGCCGGATTCTGACAAAAGATGCAGTATGCGGAGGAATAGACCCAACAAACACCGGCTTCGGTTATTGGAATCCGCAGGTTACATTAAAAAACCCTGACGCAGACCCACCTGAGAAATACAGCCTCGCAACAGAATACAGACAAGCCATGCGCAAACTGCGCCGGGATTGCACCACCAATAAAATGAGCCCTGACGTGTACTTTATGGGAGAGGACGTCTGGGACACACACGCGGAATTTGTTGAAGGGAAAAGTGTTGTCCACCTGACAAAAGAACAGGCAGAGAAATTCGGCGGCTATGAAATGCTGATCGACAATGGCCGGTTCTATATGTACGAAGAGAACCTACCCGCCAAAACCGTTTGGGCGCTCAACTTCAAAAACCGGGGCGTTGAACTGCGCATCCACAAAGACACTAATTTCAGCTTCCAGCCATGGGAGAACACAAGCGGGAAAATCCAGAGCAAACACCGGCACTGCCTGCTGTATGCGGCGGTGATCTGCCGTAAGCGTAACATTAATGGCTTGCTGGAGTTTGAATGATAGAACCCATCTACCCACCCCCAGACCCTGAGCGGGAAAGCCGTATCTGCACCGATGTTATTGACCTGATGAAGATGCAGAAAACCGAAGAGAGCAATCAGAAAGTAGCACGCTGGTTGCAACTCACTCTGGCAAAGGCACAGCGGTTTAACCGCTTGCCCTGGTGGTTTGCAAAGCGGCTATTAGGGTGCCGGATATTCGCAGGGCAGGATATGTTTGACCTCACCGGCGCTATGGACAGAATCATCGCCGCTTACTGTTTGGAAAAACTCAAACATATCCCCCTTGGCACCATCATACAGCGGCGCAACAATGCCGACTGCCATCAAAGAATTAACAGTGGTGAACCCCGTTATTACTGCTTTGATGGCGGAAGGCTCCACCTCTGGCCTGCTCCAGACAAAGATATGCTGTTTATCATCAGCTACGCCTGTCCACTGGAAGCCGCAATAGTGCCCGCAGAGTGGGAAACCATCCTGCTAGACGGCATTATCGGGTTGTATGCCCGCTTCTTTGATTCCAGCGCACTGGTCAACAAAGAGAACGGGCAAGAATTCCTCCCCCGTTTCTGGGAAGGCTTAAAAGCAACACGCTCCCACCATTTTGATTCAGAAACCTTTGAACGCCAGCTAGAAGGCACACCCAAACAACACAGGGAAACCCTGTATACCGCCTGGGCAGAGTCTGCACTGGGCTCTGTCGGCGCACTGCGCATAACACCAACCCTGCGCGGCACACCGGGCGACATTCAAATACCGGCAGACAAAGGCATGGAGCACAAGAACAAACCGGGCGTACCGATCACCCAAATACCCGGCAACTACGACCCAACACCCCGCGAAAATACGACACAGCACAGGGTACTCTCATGAACAAAAACATTGTTCCCCTGAATACCAAGCAGGAAGAGAGCCCCAACCGGCTATCGTTCACGCTAGAGGAAATGCTTGAAGAGTTCGACAACGGCGCAATCCCCCGCAGCCAAATGTGGCGAGAACTCATCACAGCCCTGTACGACACCGCCAACCATGTTGTAACTGGAGTAACGGCAGTTGCCGATGTTAGGCCGGATAATATGGGCAATATTCCCATAAGAGCAGAACATTTATATTCAACCTATGCGGAAGATGTATTTGGAAGAAGTTTATTTTACGGGGATGCTTGCAAGGTTCAACATCGCCATGGCGCTTATTATGAGGTATTAGCAGGAACGGCTTATGTGGCTGGCATCCGTTTTTTTTATCCAGGTATGGAAAATCTATTAATAGAATATGATAACTTGCCAATCAGTGTTTGGGTTGATGTTTCTTGGCCATCTGATCCCATGGATAAGCGGGAGCCTATTGTGCTTATCGTTGTTACAGATGAAAAAAAGGCTGATTACATTGATAATTCAGGTGTGAAACATACACTTATATTAATCTCATACATTCATTATCAAGGCAATGTTTTAGATTGCAGAAACTCATTTAACTCAATAAGCAATGCAGGATTTACTCATGTTGATATTAACTCAGCAATTAAAGATAACAACTCAAGAAGAGAATACATAAAGATTGCTAGTAATAACGGAGCAATATATAAACGAGAAAACACAAGAAAAACAGGTTCAATAACAGACATACACGGCAACATATTCAACAAGGAAACTAAATGCCCACCAAATATTTCACTATCAAAAGCACTACTCAATTATGAGTTAGTTGTAAATCTTCCATTACGCTTTCAGGATTATGACACCGTTATTGAAAAATATGGATATAGTTATTTATTTCCACAGTGTGCAGTAGCGTTTGAAGATGTTATTTATATTTGTTATTTATCTTCAGGTGTAGATTCCAGACCTCCTTGGGTGGCAAAATATAAATTCACAACTTCCGAATACCTTGGTTGTTTTTCAGCAGGTGACTGGATAAGTGAAGGTATTGAGGTTTTAAGAAAAAATGGTATTTTAACTCTTTTCATAAGAGGTACTGAGAATTCAATACAAGAATTCAATATAGAAAATGTATCCAACATGGAGATTCTAACAGACTGCATTCATCATGACGTTAACATGCACTCAATGTTTTTTCATAAGGAGGGTAAAATATATATTCAAGCCAGGCAGAGTGTAGGATACACAACATCAAGAGATACATTTCATATTTACGATTTAAATTTTAAGTTCCAAGGTATTATTTATTTAGATAAATACAGCACTTCTTTAACTGGTGGATTATATGCAGACAACTTTCATAAACTTCAGGCATTTACATATTGGAATGATTATATAATTGCTGGGTTTGGTGGAACCTATTCCCAATCAGGCGGTACTCCTACATCCCGGCAAATGCAGGGAGTAAAAGCTTTTTCATCATCAGGTAATTTAATAGCAGAGGCATTGTGGAATCCAGAGACAGCTATGGAGTCATTTAGGAAAGCGGGAATACGGACTACAATTATGGAGCAGGAAGGTGTATTTTCTTACGAGAACCGCTTATTTTCTGTAATGATAACTCATTCTCATTCTAATACTGAATATGGGTACAATGAAGGAATAGCAATTCTTGAACTTAACAATGGAGACACCTTGAACCTAGAAGAACACAAAGCTCCATTTGTACCCAATCCAAGAAATACCGAATATGTAATGCAATGCTCTTTTGATAGCAGGCTTCTAAACCCTATCACTGGGGAAAACATGTCTACTATAGAAGACATTATTAACTACATGCGAAATTCAGGGCAAACTAATTATGATTTTTACTCATCAGGTTTAAATCCATCAATAACAGATTTCAATGGTGAATCTGTACCTTCAGGATACTTTGTTAAGCTATACGGTGTTAATGGGTATACATACAGAATGGAGTGGTATGGTGCTACTACCATACGAAGCTTTTGGATTATACCTAGCAATGAATCGCAAGTAGAAACTAGAGAGAGTTATAGAGGAGGCATATGGTCATTCTGTGCTAGCGATGGTGAAGAGTTTGTTCGCTTTTCTGGAGCAAAAAATGTTTATTTAACAGGTGCAGTATTAGAAACAACAAAAATAAGACCAGAGGATGATAGTGTCTATTCTCTTGGTGAACCTGGTAAACAGTGGGATAATGTTTATGTAAAAAACTCATACATCCAATATACTGATGACGCTGTTATCCTGCTTGACGACATACCTGAAAAATGGATTAAGGCTGCTAAAAAAATCAATCCGATCAGGTATAAAAAATTAGACAATGGTAATTCTAACGATGTTAGGTGGCATATAGGTTATAGTGCAAAAGCAGTATTTGAGTGCTTGAAAAATGAAGAGATAGAAAATCCATGGGAAATATCATTTTTATGTAAAGATGCTTTAACAAAAGAGTTAGAAGACGGGTCAGTCATTCCACTCATAGATGAAAAAACAGGCAACCAAAAAGAAAAGTGGGGACTCAGAATTTCTGAGTTAAATACTTTAATTATCCATTCAAAGTTAGAATGAGTTGCATGCTAAACCTAACCCCAACCCCCAACAAAAACAGAAAAACCAACAACCTGCTACCACTGGAAAACGACCAGTACGAAACCCGTCCCGGTTTTTTTCAAGTGCTTGCAGAGCCTGTTCTCCGGGCTGTTGGCTGGGGAGAAGCGTGTGCGGTTCAGCAAACAGACGGCGATAACACCCTTAACCGTATTTGGCATGGTGCTTTGGTGGAGCCTGTCACTGTTCCCACTGACAGCACTTTTACTGGCACCCTGTTTCAAAGCCTCACCACACTGGGCAACCGGGAGAACCGGCTCTACCTCTCCAATGGCCTTGGCCTTTACTACCTGCACCACTATCAGGAGCGCGGCGGGGAAGTTACCGGCATGACCATCAAACCGGAAACCCTAACCTTGCTGATCGGCGCGAAAGGGCAGCTTACCGGGGAAACCGTACCCAAATGGGCAGTGAACCAAACAATGAACTGGAGCAGTGCCGATGCTTCTATCGCCTCAGTAGACGACAGAGGTTTAGTCACTGGCGTTTCAGAAGATACCGTTGCCATTACTGTTCAGTCAGAAGAGGGGAATAACACCGCCAGTTGTACGGTGACAGTGACCCCCTTTATTGAGGTAACAGCCGTTATGCTGGATGAAGAGAGCATAGAGCTTGAGCTACCCCAAACCATCACCCGGCAACTCACCGCAACCATAGAACCCGACAACGCCACTAACCCCAATGTACTCTGGCGCTCTTATGATGAAGAGATTGCAACGGTTGATGAGTACGGCAAGGTCACAGGTGTTACGGAAGGGGAAACAACAGTTGTTGTGATGTCAGAAAATGGCGGCCTAACGGCACTGTCGGCAGTGACTGTCATAGAACACACAGAGATTACCGGCGTAACCGTTGAACCTAAAATCCTTGAATTAATCGTGAGTGAAACCGGGCAACTCACAGCCACTGTTGAACCTGAAGACGCTTCCAACACTGATGTTAGCTGGCTGTCTGATGATACCGATATCGCCACTGTTAGCAGCTCTGGGAAGGTCACAGCCGTTGCCGTTGGCACGGTCTTTATCACTGTTACCACGGATGAGGGCAGCTTTGCGGATAAGTGCGAAGTAACAGTGACTGAGGAGGGTGACAATGAACAAGTATGAAACCGTCACCGTAACCAATGAATTCCTTGATGCAGACGAACGCCCCTACCCTCTGCCAAAAGCCAAAGCACTGGCCGCATGGCAAAGCCGACTCTGGGCAGCAGACGGCACCAACATTATTTACCACTGCAACAATGATGCTCCTCACCACTGGGAGCCGTTGAACGCTATTCCGTTTCAGTCTGGTCAACAGTCAGATGTAACCGGCCTCTGCCCGTTTGGTAACAGGCTAATGGTCTCCACCTCTGAGAGTTTATGGCAGGTCACAGGGGACAGCTCCTACAACTGGCAGTTTCAAACCGTTCTGCAAAACAACGGGGCAATCAATGAGCGGGCTATGGTCAGCGATGGTCAGCGACTGTTTCATCTTGATAAAGAAGGCGTCTTTGAACTGGGCAACCCTAACCCGCTATCAGACCCTATAGAACCCATGTGGAACAGCGCCGATGCAGAGGCACAACTATTGCTGGATGCACCGGGCACCTACCTTTATGCAGTGGTGCATGGTCGTTTGTTTGTTTACCACCTCACGGCAGGGCACTGGGGGGAGATCAAGCCACCACAAGTTATTGAAGGAACAGCAAAGCCCATCATCGGCCTCACCCTGATAGGCGGGAAAGTCGCGTTGTATGGGGATGGCGGCCTCTGGATCGAGGGGGCGAAATACGCGCCAGACGTTGATCTTTCCGGCAACCGTAACCCGGTTATCAGCACTCTGCGCACATGGCCGACACAACCAGACCCCTTTGGAAATTCAGCCCTGAATCGTATGTATCTGAATATTGAAGGCAGCTACCAGAGCAACCACATATGGCGCACCTATTACGACCAGTACAGTGAAGCCAACCAGGAACAAACCATTACCGGCATACGCACCACACCGCCGGAACTGGTTATTGATGAATACAAGCGGGAAATACTCTACAGGGAACACACTGAGCGGGTTTTTCTGGATGCTCAAGTAGGCGCATCTGACTATCAGTTTGAGCACGAAGTCGAGTCAACAGGATATGGCAAAATTTACAACTTTGAACCCCGCTACCAAACCACCGAGCGCACATGATGAGTATCGTCATAGAGCCTATTGACAGCATTAACGCCATAGAGCGCAACTTTGCCCGCTTGGTTGAAGCCATTGTGCAGTTAGATGGTCGTTCAGTCGCGATTGAGAATATAGAAGGCTATGAAAACCTCGCCACCAAACTCTACACGGAAGGCGAGCTTAAAACTGTACGAGAGGAAACATGGTATGCCGTAGGGGATATGCATATCTCCGAATCGGAAACAGACCCGGCAGACAAGTTTGGTTATGGCGAATGGGAACAAGTCGGCGAAGGACGTTTCCTTGTTGGCTTGGGTGCTGGCTCTGGCTCTCTGGCACTGGCAACGTCGGAAGATTCCCCGCTGGAACCTTACCCGGTTTATTTCTGGAGGCGTAAACAGTGACCGATAAACAACACCTGCCAGAGATAACAACCCGGCCTATCTCCCTGCAAGTGAAGAGGATGGAGCCCGCAACCATCGAGCACGACCTTGGCCGCACCCCGGCAGGCTGGCTGGTTATCGACACAACCGTTCCCGTTGATATTTGGCGATCTGGCGCGATGGATACCAGCACACTGGAACTCACCGCCGATCAGGATGCAGAACTCACCCTTGTTTTGTTATGAGTTTTGTTATGACCCTATGATGTTTGGGAGGCTGTATGGCTGCAAAAAAGTTAACACAAGAAGATCAAATGGTGGCAGAACTGGAGCAAGAGCTGGAAAAAACAATGGATAAAATTAAAGCCACTGCAATTGCAACCAAAGACCTGACAGGCACCATAAGCGGCAACTGGCCGGGGAACCCGGCACAGCGTACCGGCAGTTACTACATCACCCTTCACAAAATGAACATGAAGGCAGGGGAAGTTGCCCTGTTAGGATCTTTTCCTGAAGGGTTTGTCTATGAACGGGCAGACGTTCACGGGCTGGAAGCCCCCAATGAAGCCGTTCAAATAAAACTCACCTTGGAAGATTGCGGTGAACTGGGCATTTTCCACATTAACAAAGGCAAAACCTTTGCTGCACAAATCAGTGAATCTGATGTGTACCCCGGCGTTCATGCTGAAAAGAAAAAGGTTTATCTCCAGACAGAAAATGCCACACCCACACAAGGCCGCATCCTTATTACCTTTGTCGGCTACCAGATAGAGCCATGGCGATAGGAAAGCATGAAAGCATGAAAGTATGAAAAATCGCACAGACGACATTATCCACCTGATAAAACACCACTCCGGGCACGCCTATCAACAGGTTCCTAATAAAGTGCTTGAGGCTTTTATCCGTTACGAATGGAACAGTAACCGTTGGGCGATGGTTGTTGAGCCTATAACGGAAAAAGTGCTTGGCTGGATCAGTTGGTACAACCTTGATGCAGAGAGCATCAGTGAAGTAAAACGGCACGGACTCCCCGACTGCTACGCCCACAACATAACCCTGTATGGCGGGGATCATATCTATATCTGCAATGCCGTTGTTCGCGATGGTGTACCCATTGGTATTTTCCGATTGCTCTGGAATATGGCAGTACAGGCCAACCCGGAAGCCGTCACCATTAACGCCCATTTACGAAACAGGAAAGACCAGCCCCCCCGCTGGTTTTGCAAAGTAATGAGAAGCCGGAGGTTAGCATCATGAGTTTAGGAGGAGGCAGTAGTGACTCTGAATCCAGCCAAGAAAGCCGACCCACCACACCGGAAGAGCTTGAGGCTTATTTTGCATCACTGAGCGGACTATCAGGCGGCAGGTTAGGCAGCTGGGCAATGGAGGGTACAGACCCAACTTACTACAACCAACTTACACAGCAACAACTGCAAGCCATAGGCGGCGCAGGGGCAACACGGCAGAACGCACTGAACCAGAGTTATGACACCCAGCAAGACCAGATCAACACAGATGCCAGCCTAACCTATGCCCAACAGAATCAGGCACAGCAAACAGCAGCCGACAGCTACAACCAGCAAAGTGACGCCATTAATAAAGAAGTGGAAGCAGCCATGACAGGGCTTGCCAGTCAGGAGCAAATGAGAGCGTATCAGGCAGATTTAGCCAATGCCAGCCTAACCGCACAAGACCTCGCACTCCTTAGCCAGATTTACTACGGCGGAAGTGGGCAGTATTCGTCTGGTAGTAGTAGCGGTAGTAGTTGGAATGTATCCGGTGGAATTAAACCCACAACTTAGGCAAATGGGTTTTTGACAGTGTTAGAAACAGTCGGTGAACTTATAGGAAGTCTTTATAAAGGTGTTAATGCACCTGTTATAGAGCAACGAAGGGAAGCCGTGCTTGAAATGGAGCGTCAAAGGCTCGCTTTACAGGCCGAGCAAGCCGCTAAAGCGAGACAGAGCATTGTTGCCCTTGAACAACAAAAACAGCAAGCCGGTCAGCCTGTCGAGGTTCCCTATCGCACCCAAACTTTCGGGCTACCGGAAGAGATAGAACTTTTGCAGGCTTACGGACAAGCCAACATCGACCCCACCGCACGGCTCAAAGCCCAGCTCTTTGAAGACAATGTTGCGAAAGTCCAAAACCCGGCAGCTTTAATTAACATCGCACAGGGCAAAGAGTACAAGCCCGTCTCTTACTCTGGCGGTGTCGCCTACAACCAGTACGACCCGCAAAACCCCTTTATTGGCACAACAGATAAATACGCTGCCGATACCAGCAAAGCCCAAAGCGAAGCCGATTTAACCGCCCAACGCCTGAAATATTTCAATAAGAATATTGATCTTATAAATGACCCGCTGCTTCAAATGGACGCTGCACAAAATAAGTCGGTGTTTAATGCTCAAAAGGTTGAAATAGAAGGTAAGGATGGAAAAACCCATCAAGGCATGGCCACCCTGAACCCTTCAGGAAAATATGAAGCCAGTGCAGTCACTGATGCCAGCACAGGAGAGCCCCTGACTATACCGGCAGAATCGAGCAATAAAACATCACCAGAAATGATAAAAGCCCGTGAAATGGTGGAATACGGTTTTGCTAAATCCATACCGGATGCAATGGAAATCATCTATTCCAGCAAAGACGCCAGCCCGGATAAAAGATGGTCAGACATTGTTACCAGCAACACCAAAAATCCTTTTACAGGTCAGCGCCTCCCCCCTCATCAAGTTATGAGAAATTCCATTGAACAATGGGCTATGGAAAAACGAGGACAGCCATTCCCCGATAATGTTGTGGAAACTCTGGACATACTCAACATAGAAGACAGAGAGAAAGCTGAAATTCTTGCCAGTGTGGATAGCTACAACAAAGCCTTTACACCAGCACCAGCACCAGCACCAAACCCAGCACAACAACAAGTCGCTACAAATATCGCCGCACAGCTTCCAACAGCGCCTACAGCAGCAGGTATTCCCCCTGTTATTCCTGATATAGCCCCCGCACAACAACCAGCACAACTACCAGCACAACAAGAGACACTGCAACCCCTTACCCCTTTAGCCATACAAACAGCGTTTACCCAAATCAGGCAAGGGGAAAAACCGGAAGCGGTGAAAAAAGAGCTGCAACAGAGTGGCTTTGATCTTTCTGAGGAATCAGTCAACCGGCTTGCTATTGATGCTATTAACAGTGGTGTACCGGCAGAAGAGTTGCAGCAGTATTTCTCTTTGATTGGTATTGACTGGCAAACACCATGAACATGCAGCAGCCAGACCCCGCCGGATTATTTGACCAGTACCAGCAACAAAAACGGCAGCCGCCTAACAATAACTCCGTTATATCCCAAATCAGCCAGCGGCCTGTTCAACAAGGTTCTATCCCCCCCGTTGCGCCTGTACCACCTGTTCAGCCACCCTCACCCCAACCGAACCCTAACCCGCAACAGCCCGTTAACCCTTTTGTCGCTCTGTATGAATCCGGTGTTATGACACGCTCTATACAGGAAGCTCAACAGGGCAACCCTTTTGTTCAGTTATATAAATCAGGAGCCATGACCAGCAGCATTCTTTCAGCAGAAGATGAAGACTATGAAAAGGCGGTAAAAGATCGGGAGCGAATAGAAAAAAATCGCCTTATTGAGCGGAGAATGCCCACAAAAACCCCACTACCAGAAATCCCCAAAGCCCCCGCCAGAGAGCTGGATACCATCAAAGAACACTGGAGCCGGGGAACACAAGCGTTAAGGGGGCAGGAGCTTGGGAATATTCTGAATAGGATAGAAACCGCCCAGAGCACACCAGAAGAAGACGCTTTTATAACCAGTCAAATAGAACCCAACTTGCCACCAGAGTTAAAAAAAGAACTCCAGGTTTCCCGTTTAGCCAGAGACAAATACCTTGACCTCCAACAACAGGCCAGGCAGGAAGAACAGACCTCACAGCAGTTTGAAAAAGAAGCGCCCTATTTGACTATGGGGCAGATAGCCCAAGACCCACGGTCAACCCAAAGCACTGAGCAACAGAATGTAATGGGGCGCAATGTCGGTAAAACCCTCTCATTCGGTTACGCCTTTGCGCCCGATGAAGACAGGCTCAATTCCGACAACCCGGAAGAAGTCGCCGAAGAACGGGCAAAGCGGCAGTTCTATTTGCAGCAAGACGCAGAATACCCGTTTACCATGCTGGCCGGTAATATTTTAGGAACAATGCCCTACATGATGGCCGGTACTTCCCTGCTACGGGGTATGCAGGTTAAGCAGGCTGGCCGCGCACTGGCATCCGGGCCACCTACCGCCCGCAATGCAAACATCATTGCCACAAAAGCCGCGCCTCAAACAGTAGCAGGCAATGTTCTTGAAGGGACTGTAGTGGGTGCTGGTCATGATATTCTTAGCCGTCCGGAAGGCGCTGAAGACATGACCCTGACTGAAAATATAAAAGCCAGAGGGAAGCAAGTCGGCTTTGGTGCTGTTACGGGGGCAGCTGGTGATGTGTTCTTTATGAAGGCATTACCAGCCTTAGCAAAAGGTGGTGCAAAAATCACCGATGTTATGGGTGTTTTTCGGGATAAGTCCCGCATGAAAAAACTAAACAAACTCACACAGGAAACCACAGGGCACAAAGATTTTAATGAGCTTTTAACAGAAAGCACTGAGCTGATAACCGACCCTGATGGTAAACAGGTGCTCAGGCTAAAACCGGAAATACTGGACAAGCTACCCGACCTCCCCGGAGAAACAACTGTAAAGGAAGGCACCCATGGAACCCCACCACCGCACCCCCGATCAGAATCACATGAACGATTCGACATACCCGAACCCGAAAGCCAAACCCAACTGGCTACCGGCGATCAGACGACGGTACAACCGCCCTCCCCCGAAAACCAAGGGGCTGCACGACCTCCACAGGGCGAAGTTGAAACGCCTTTTCAAACACGTACAGAACCCCCTGTAGAAGCTGAAGTAGAAGCTGAAGTAAAAACAGAAGCCCCAACCAAACACAGAGTTATTAATAACGAAGTGGTTGAAGCCCCTGTTGATGAACTAAAACTCAGCGCCGATGTTCCTCAGTTTAAATCAGGAGCCAATACTAAAGGTGTTGTGGAACCATTAGGGGGCTCATTTGAGCGTATTGGTGTTGCCCCTGTGCAAGTGTGGGTACGCAAGGATGGCAGTAAGGAAGTGATAAGCGGCAGGCACCGTTTAGACCTGGCACAGCGCAGTGGTGAAAAAACCATTCCAGCACAGTACCATTATGAATCACAAGGATTTGGCAAAGAGCAGGCTGCCAGCCTTGATGCCATGTTGAATATTCGTGAAGGACAAGGAAAGGTAAAAGATTATGTCGAATACTTCCAAACCACAAAACCAACCAAAGCGGAGGCAGACGCAGACGGAGTTCTGGCAAGAGCAACGGGAAAACGGGCTTACACAATCGCAACTGAGGGAAGTGATCCGCTCATTGCCGCCCACCGAGGAGATCAACTCACCGACGAAGCCGCCGTCAGAATAGCCGCAGCTGCCCCCAATAATGAACGGCTACAGGCCGTTGGTATAAAAGCCATTGCTGACGGCAAAACCATCACCGTTGCGGAAAATATGGTCAAAGCCGTTCGCACCATGACAGACACCACCGCCGTTAAAAGCGGTGATATGTTTGGCTTTGATGACAGCGCCTTAATAGAAGCAGAAGCACTGGCTAAAAAAGCCGCAGCCAAACAAGCTGAAATACAACGCACCCTCTCTGCCGTTCAGGGAGCCGCCAAGAACCCGGAGTTAGCGGCAAAAGAAGGTGTTGACGTTAAAGACCCGGAAGCGGTCAAGCGGCGCATAGCGGAACTGAAACAACAAAAACAAGACTGGCAGAACTGGCATACCAACCCGGAGTTAACCGCCGAATTAAGGGGCGAAGCCCCCACCGCAAAAACCGAAGTAAAAACAGAGACAGAACCCCCTCCCCCACAAGAAGGCTTTGACCTCACCTCACAAACAGAAACCGAGCTAACCGCCAAACAGAAAACCATTCAGAATGCTGAAGCTGCCAGCCAGAAACAGCAGCAGAGCCTAGAGACCAAAGCAAAGGCCGATACAGAAGCAAAAGAGTTTGAGCTAGGCATTCAGGGCAGTGGTAAAGATGTTTCTGCAAAGCAGGATGATTTGTTAGGACTTGGCAGAAATACGACAAAACCAGAACTTAACAGAATTGTCAGGGAGAGTGGTGCAGTAGAGAAAGAGCCACCTTTAGCAAAAGAACTTAGGAACTTATGGCGTAAAACAGGAAAAAGAACTCATGCTGATGATGAGCTAGGTGACATAAAAGAAATATGGAAATTGCAGGATGCACTGAAAGCACAGGGATATAGCCCAAACCAAATTGGCGCTATGTCGAATAACATAACTTTGGACAACTATCTTGCAGGCAAAAAACAGGGGACAACTCCACTTCGTTATATGTCTGGTAAAACGGACTTACCCGGCGTTAATTTTGATACCCGACCAAGAGAAAAAATACCCGTTACCGATCAAGACGATTATCTTGGCAAGAATGATATGGGTGAGCCTGTATTTCAGGACAGACACGGGAAAAGATATGTTTATGAAAATGGTCATTATCAAGATGTTATAAGACAACAGAATACAAAAAACTATGAAGTCAATCGTTTTGATACTGTTAGTGATATACAACACAAGGAACAACCCAACACCCGCACTACAACAAAATCTAAGCCGGTCAGCGAAGCCAAACCGTCAATTAGACAAGGAATTATCGACGATCATCTTGAACCTGGAGAAGTTGTATTAACAGGATCGGGAAACCCGCAGACCCTGGAAGACTTTGAACTGGCCGTGAGGGAGAACGGTAAAGAGAGCCTGACTACCGCACAAAGGGCAGAATACGAGCGCCTGAATGCAGAGGCACAATGGCAGGCCAAAGAACAGCAGCAGAAAAAAGAAGCGGTCACAGAAGGGCTTGCAACAGATCAACCCTTAGAAATAGAACCCATCACAGAAGGCACCCACACCAAAACAGGCAAGCCGGTTTATAACGTCAAAGTCACCACCAAACTAGGTAAAGAGAAGTTTGCAGAAGCGGCCAAAACAGCCAGAACCATGGGAGGCAGTTACTACAAAGGGCAATTCTCTTTACCCACACGGGAAAAAGCCGAGCAGTTTACGAATTGGCTCAACGGTCAAACACTGGATCACAGCCCCAGAACACTGGAAAAACAGACAACCAAAGCCACGGAAACAGTCAACAAACTCCGCACCATGGCGGATAAGCTGGAAGAGAAAGGCAACATTGAATACAACGCAGAACGCCGCACCAATACCGCCAAACAGTTGAATCAAGCCACCAGTGCCAGAGCCGCTGCTACCAAGAAAATAAAATTTGCCCAAACTCTGCGCAATATCGCCAATGGCATAGACGACGGTTCTGTACGATTCCTTTCAAAACTTTCCAACCAGACACAACTGGACGAGCTAAACAAGATACAACGCAGTGCTATTCCTGAAAGCATGGTAGAGAGTGATTACAACGGCTACAGCATGAGCCGAACAGTCAAGGAAGGTGTCACTCTGGAAGATTACATTGACCGTATCACCATCCCAGAGATAACCCTGCACAGAGATAACGCGATACAACTAGCAGAACAACTGAAAGGAAAACGGGGCTACGCTGACCTTCGCAAAGAGCTGGATATAAAAATATCTATCGCTAAACGCAATGATAAACACACCATCAGCCTTCCTTCCCACAGCGAATACACAGCCAAACTCGATACATTTGTCCGCAATAACAGCGAGGCAAAACCTGGCTGGTTATATGAAGACAATGTGACAACCGTTAAACGTCTCCAAAAAATGGGGCTAACAACGGATGACCAGTTACGTTCAGCCATTCGTGAACTGGATGAAATCCGCAGTGGCAAGCCGATGTCACAGTCGGCAGAGCATAAGCTCGATGGTATGCGCCTGAAGATCAAGCAGAACGCCCGCAACTACAACGATTTTTTCCCCACGCCTGATGATGTGACCAATCGGGTTATGGAGCTAGCTGATATTCAGCCCGGTATGAAATCACTGGAGCCTAATGCTGGCATGGGGCATATGGCTAAAAAGGTACAAAATGCTGCCGGTAAAGAGCACGTTGACCTTGTAGAAATATCACCCCAGCTTGCCGAGTATTTGGAAGCAGCCGGTTTTGGCAAGATAGAGCAGTCAGATTTTCTGAAGTTTGGCAAAAAAAATTCTTATGACAAAATAGTGATGAACCCGCCATTCTCCAAGGATCAGGATATAGACCATGTTATGCACGCCTATGAGCTGCTAAAACCGGAGGGCAGAGTCACGGCCATTATGTCGAACATGGCTGGTATCAGGAGCAACAAAAAGAACCGCGCCTTTTCAGAATGGCTGGATACCGTAGGTGCAGTGGTTGAAGACATAGAACCGGGAGCCTTCAAAAGCTCCTTCAACCCGACCAGTGTCAATACCAAGATTGTTGTTATTGATAAGCCGAAGGTGGAAGCAAAAGCGCAGGCAAGAACAGCAGATAACCTCCCATCGAAATACAGCATTAATGATGTTGATTATGACAGGGCTTATGCAGGCTCCCAACATATAAGCCATTCACCACAAAAAAGAGCCAGAAGCATTCAGGAAGGTTACGTACAGCACATGGAAGGGCTTGAAAAAGAGATGTCTGCACTTGCCACAACACCGGAGCAAAAAGCCGCGCTAGACAGCGAACTGGAGCGTTACAAAGCAGGCTACCTGAAACACCTGTACGCACAGCTTGACGCCGATGCAAACACTGTTAGCCCTATGGTTGCCGGACGGTCAAACTTCAATTACAAACAAAACAACAAACGAATGACAGCAGCCGACAGAAGACGGGAGGAATTTATAGAGTGGCAACAAAGAGCGCAGGACAGTATTAAAAGAGAACTCAGTGATGCCAGAACAACAGAGCAAGTGCAGTCTGATAAGTGGAGTAAAGTTAGAAACGATATTGATGGTTCATTTGCCCCTCTATACGGCATAGACAATAAAGCAGGCAGGTATGCAGGTTTTAATAAATCAGCCTTTACCAGCTCCATTAAAAACAAACTAACAACACTGGCAAAAAATGGCGAGGTAGAAACCGTTAATCAGGCTCTCGACCATATCAGGCAACTGCAAGAGGGTATGAACAAACCAGCCTTTACCAACCGTAATAAAATCTGGCAGCTTGGAGAACAAGCACAGCAGGCCAGAACAGCTCAAGCTGCACCTACACAAACCACGCCTACAGAAGAACCTTCCAGCTATAGCTTTGATGGGGGAACCATTGTCAGGAATACCGAAGAAGACCGCCTACAGATCATCTTTGACGGCAAACCTGATGCAGCTATGCGGGAAAAACTAAAAGGAGCAAGCTGGCGATGGAGCCCAACTAATGAAGCATGGCAGCGCAAACTAACAACCAATGCGGAGCATTCTGCACAGAGCATTACTGGTGGGAAACCGCTGTCTGAAAAACAGACAGCTGGAAACATAACAGAAAGCAGAACAGTTCAAGATACACCTATTTCAAAATCAGACATGGAAAGCATGAACACGGCTATTGATGCTGCAAACTGGCTGGAAAATAACGCACAGGAACCAGCCTACAAAGCTATAGCCAAGGCAATAAAACACCTGCTAGACCCAGATACTAAATTAATCTTAGGAGGAGATTTTGATAAGAAGTACCCATACGCTACCGTCCAGAAAAAAGGAGAATTTAAGTTTAGAACGAGTAGTGATGGAAAAATTAAAAGAAACGATGTTGTTATCTATGATAAAGGCTTAGCAGAATCAACGCTAATACATGAGCTTGTCCATGCTGCAACCTCTGTTACAATCTTACAACCAAAAACAGCTCTTCAAAAAGAAGCGGTCAGTAATATCCACCAGATCATAAGCGACATTCGCAACGAAAGATTAAATAACTCAAAAAATTTCAGTGTTGAAGAGTACGGTTTTATTTCTCACGCCATAGAAAATGTCGATGAGTTTATAACTTACAGCCTGACAAACCCTAGATTTCAGGACATTCTGAAAAAAATAAAACCGGCCAGTAAAGAGAGTGCATTTAAACGATTGACAACGGCCTTAAAGAAATTATTAGGTTTTTCTGAAAACGATGGTTATCTTGAAAAAGCGATTAATGCCAGTTCTGCAATGATTGAAGCAACAAGTGAAAACGCTTCAACAGCGAGTAAAAGAATCCATGCAGAACGCCTTGCCGCCAAAAAACAAACCCCACCCGGAACCACCCTCTACAGTGCCCCCTTCATCCCCGCCGCCAGAGAAGCTGCAAGCCTGCTGCACCTGAACCCTGGAGCCTCTGGCTTTGGTGCTGTCCATGGAGCGATTGCTGCTGACCAGATCAGCGAAGAAGAGAAATTCAGCAAACAGTGGTGGCTTGATACCTTTGCCGGTGCAACCGCTGGAGCCTTTGCCGGTGCAGGAGGCGTAAAAGCCGCAAAAGGCGTTCCCATAAAAGGCCGCACTGTTTTGGGTGATAACAGCTGGGGCAGTCAATCCCTTGGAGTGATAAAAAAAGGATGGCAAAAACTCCCCGGCATGAGCCCCGGAGACCCTGACATTATTCCCCTGAAAAAACGGCAAACACTGATGAAAGCCGTTATAGAAAAGCAGGCAGAACAAGCCGGGGAATACCTGCTAAAAAACTACACCCCCAAACAGCGGGGCGTTATGGCTGACCTGATAGAACAGCGTGGCATAGTGGCAGAGGGTAACTTGCTGCATCGGCAAGCCAAGGAGCTGGATGACTTTATTAGTTACACCGCCAAAAAACTGCAAGAGCTGGAAATGCTGGATGGTGATATTGAGCCGGGAGGCTACCTGCACCGATACTACAGCAAGCACTTAGGCTTAACCGGGCTGGCAAAATCCCTCACACCGAAAGGGCAAGCTATATCAGGGACATGGAGCCGTCGCCGGGGCACCTCTGAAGTGTACGACAGTAAATATATGTCCCAATCCATGCGGGACACCATGGACAGGCTCCAGCAACTGCGGGATGAACACAGCGCCCTACAGAAAAAAGCCGGGGATTTAGTAAGTACTGATACCCAAGCCAGACTGGATGCATTGAAAGCAGAATACAAACAACTGGAAAAAATAGAGTTTCGGGAATACCTGGCACCGGAAAACGGGGAACTCAAAAGCTTCTTTCTGGCAGAGGATGAAGTACCCATTATCCCCGGCCTCAAGCGCAAGGCCAGTACCGAACTGGACACACTGAAACAAGGCTCTCTGGAAGGTATGGGCACAGCGCCAAAGCGAGGCAGTACGGGCGAGCTGGTTTTAACAGACAGACGCTGGACAATCGACGGTAAAGAAGGCAATGCAGGCACCCTGCACAGAGACTGGACAAAAGCCGAGCGGGAAAGTTGGGGGGAAATCAATGACGCCGCTTACAGAATGGTGCGCGGTCAAACAGAAGTCGCCCACGATCTGAGCCTTGGCACCTTCTTTAAAACGGTTCATGACCAATTTAAAGGAACAAAGGTCTCTGATACAGAGATAGAAGGCTGGGTTCAAGTGCCTAAAACCAGTGTTGGAAAAGGAAGCCGTTTAAAAAGTTATGGCGCACTGGAGGGAAAATACGTTACCCCTGACGTTTGGAAAGCCATAAGAAACCATGGCCGTAACCCTTTGCTCACTATTTTCTCTTCCAGCGAATATCTAAAGCCTGCTGTACCGGCTGTAAAAACCTACCTTAGTGCCTTGCAAAAATGGAAAGCCTACAAAACCGTTTATAACCCCGTTAGCCACATGAACAACTCTGTCGGTAATCTGATGATGTATAACCTGTCAGATTACGAATACAAGCACCTTGCAAATTCTTTCAAAGAATTAAGAAAAGGCGAAGATTCCGCCATAGTGGGCGAAGCCCAAAGAGCGGGCTTATTCGGCAATGACTGGACAAGCGAACTGAAAGGCCGCACACAATCCCGCCAGATAGATGACCTGCTAGAAAGCCTGAGAACACAACCGGATATACCAGACTTTGAGCAATCCCTTGATAGCATGATGAAGCTGAAACAGTGGTTTATTGAATCATCCAATGCCGTTAAAGGGGCAAAAGGCACCTGGAAAACCGGGGCAGAATTGGCAAAGTCTGTAGGCAACCCACTTATTAATACTGCGCGTAAACCCATCGACAAGGCCGCCTATGCTGCACAAAAGGCGTACCGCGTAGAAGATGAGTTTTTCAAAATGGCCGTGTATATGGCAGAACGGGAACGCGGTACAACTCCCTTTGAAGCCGTACAAGCCGCTAACCGTTACTTCTTTGATTATAACGACCTGCCAGACGGTATGAAGCTGGTACGCGATTTACCCCTTGGCAGTCCGTTTATTTCCTATACCTATTTAGCAGTACCATCTATAGCGCGAACCGCAGTTGAAAAGCCGGAGAAAATCCTTGGCCTTGTCGCGGCACTGGAAGCGGTTAACTACGCCGGTATGACCCTCAATGGTGAACTGCAAGAACAAGGCTACTGGGACAGAATGGATGATGAAAAAACACTGCTACCCACATGGATGCAAGGCCGCTCCCTGTTTGGTGGTTTGAATAATGTTACTGTTCCTTTTGTGGAAAGCTATAAACTCGGATTGGCGAATGTGCTCCCGGCAGGCAACCCCCTTGTAGGACAATCAGAACGCTCTGGGGCATGGCCTTCATTTTTAAGTGCATATGGTGCTGGCCCTGAAGGTTCCAACCCCATAGCGAAGCTAACATTTGATTTGAGCCGTAATAAAGACTGGCGAGATATGCCGATCTGGATGGAAGAAGCACCAACCTCAGAAAAAATCAGAAAGGCAACAAACTACATCTACCAGAACATCACCCCCAGTAACCCCCTATTCCCCGGTAGCTACCACCAACAAAAAATACTGGAAGGTTCAGCCAACCAGGTACGCGCAGCAAAAGAGAGCGGCGAGGAACCCAACGCCCTGATAGAAGGGATGGTTGATATGGCAAACGCCACCAGTGAGGCATTAGGCGGTGAACAATTCACCGGATTGGATAGACGGGAAAATGAGATTCTGTCACGGGATGCGCTGCTAGGCAGTATCGGTATTAAACTGCGCCCTGTACGTGTAGAGCAAATGGAAGAGAGCAAAGGCTATGACGTAAAATCAAGAGCCAACAACCTTAGAAAATGGATTCGCAGCAAAGAACGCCAGTACTCTGAAAACCGCCTATCAGACGCACAAATCAAAAAGAACCGCGCCCATGCAGAACGCCGCATCAGGGAAATTGAGGAACAGGTAAATCGTATTTCAGAAGCTGCCCGTATGTAGCCTCCTTAACTGACTGTTTTTGCAAAAAAAAAAATATCTCTGCTAGAATCCTGTACTTTCTATAGCAAACGACAGGGGTATTCTATGTTAAACCTGATAGGTTCGATTATGAGTACTTCTGATGATAAACCCTTCCTCACTAAAAACATGGCGCACTGTGCTATCACCGCAGTCCGTAGGGCAATGCGTACTCCTTGTGACGATGAACACGAAGATACAAAATTCAGAATCTTTGCTGATTATATCCTTGGTGAAGCTGATGTGAGCTTTTCAGAGCCTTCGGTAGCTGGCTCATCATCAAAAAATGTTGTTGATATAAAGCCTGCGCATAAGGATTAGGTGCCGGGCACTTCAAAAGCACATAGGAGCCCCCCGCTTATTTCCGAAGTCTTTTATTCAGCGAGATACCCGGCCTCACGGCAGGTCTCACCCAATTCATAAGGAGCATAACGCCCCCTTTGCCCATGTCCGTTTGAAGCGGTTTTGAGCAAGAACAGGGGGCAGTTTGTCACTAAAGGCAAGCAGGTTCAATTCTCATATCTCTTTTTATCTGCATGATTGCATGATTGCATGATTGCATGATTGCATGATTGCATGATTGCATGATTGCATGATTGCATGATAGTATGCAGGCAACGCATCTAAAAAAGAGAATAACGGTATGATAATTGTCTGTAGCAATATAAAAGGCGGCCCAGGTAAAAGCTGTATTTCCCAAAACCTTGCTGTCTGTCTCCAGGTAAAACATAACTTGCGTGTATTACTTGTTGATGGTGATCCCCAGGAGACAACCGCAGACTGGATTGAAGAACGGAGGGAAAACGATCAATTCCCTGATATTCGGTTTGCGAAAATGTCAGGAAATATTCGTAATGATCTCATCGACCAGAGTAATCATTTTGATGCTGTTATTGTCGATTGTGGCGGCCATGACTCCCAAACTATGCGCTCTGCTATGACTGCTGCTACGCATTGCTTGATTCCATTTCGTCCAAAGAGACGAGATTTAAAACTGCTTCCCCAGATCAGTGAATTGATTGAGCTTATTCAGACAGTGAACCCTGACTGTACGTTCAGGGCTGTTATCAATCAGGCACGCCCTTTGCCAACACAGGTAAAACGTGCTGTAGACGCAAAAGAAGCTTGTGGAAACTTTGAACTGAAAGCCATTGATACCATTTTGTATGATCGCAATATTTACGACGATGCAGACGAGGCAGGCGGCAGTATTTTTGAGGTTGGCAACGACCAAAAAGCGCGAAGAGAAGTTTCAGCGGTTGTTGATGAACTGCTAAAGACAGAGGCCAACAATGAGTAAATTCGACGACATAAAACCCAAGAAAAAAAAGGGCGCGGATAACACGGATAAAAAAGCGTTAGAAAAAATTATCAATGGTGGTCAGGTTGAGATAAAACCAGACAAAACACCAGAGATAGCTGAAAAAAGAGTGCCCATTCAATTCCGACTACCACCGGATATAAGAGCTGAAATCAAAGCGGAAGCTGCTACCCGAAAATTAACAATGCATGAACTTTTTATGGAAATGTATGAAGACTATAAGGAGAAAAAAAAGCATGAAAGCATGAAAGCATGAAAGCAGTATATTACGCCCCGATCTCACCTACCACAGATCAATCGAGGCGGACACCATCCATTCGGAGAAGAAACGATGTCACAATCATTTTACGATATGCCTCTTGAAGAAGCTATTCGGACTGTCCCTCTGGCGATCATTGTCAGGGAGTGTCGTCATATGCACCCGGCATTTTTAGCCGCCATTGTTAAAGCGGCCTCCAGATTGCCTTAACTCTTTTTTTGCCCCTCGCTATGGGGGGCTCTGGTTTTTGTCCTATGAAAAAATTATTACTTCCCTTTCTTCTTGTTCTCTCTTTGCCTGTCTTTGCGGATGAATTCAGGGAACAACTTATTTTTGATATAAACGAATATAACAAGAAAGTGCCACAGGACTTAGGCGATTACCGTATAGAGTCTGTCGCACTTATCAATAACACCATCCTCTACACAATGAAAATCCAGACTGTAAAACGCTCTGAATTTGGTGATAGAGAAATATCGCTTTTGCAACAACGTATTTTCAATATGGGCTGCACAAATCCAACAACCAAATCCACTATTGATGCTGGATACACCTATGAATACAAATATTTTGATAAAGACTCAAAGTATCTTGTCAGCATCCCTGTAACCTCTGCTGACTGCGAGAATATCTAACCATCTTATCTAGCCGCCACAGTTCAGTGTGCTGTATGCGCCCACAGGCTGCACAGCACACTGTTACGACCGTCCATTCTCTATGCCGCTCACGCTTCCTTTCTGTTTTTGATTCACCACACAAACAAGTCATAAGTTAGTTAGTTAGTTAGTTAGTTAGTTAGTTAGTTAGTGGATTTTAGCTAATTAATCACGTTATAATGCAAAGAAATTTACAGCTGAAAGGGTGAAATTATGGCAAGGCGGGCTCAATTTACTGATGAAATGATTCTTGATGCAGCTAAACAGCTGAAAGCTGATGGTAAACCGGTTTCTCCCTGGGCTGTGCGTGGTTCTATTGGCGGGGGCAAAGTCAGCCGTATCGAACGAATTCTTTCAGAGAATGAGTTGACGATACTGGATGCCGAGCCCGTTCAGATTGAGCAGGTTTTTACGTTACCTAGCCAGTTTGCACCACAAGTAGAACAGGTTCAGCAAGCTATACACGCTGCTGCTTGCGAAATGTGGCGAACCTCTACAGAAATGGCTGATAACCGTGTTCGTGATGAATTCACAGCGGCCAAAACAGCAAAAGACACGGCAGAATCAGAATTGAGTAAAGCCAGGGAAGCCGTAGATCGTCTTGAAGATGAAGTTGAGCAACTGGAATCAGAGGCAGAAACCTTAAAGGATGAAAAAAAACACCTTCTTTTGGAACAGCAAAACACCAAACAAACAATCGCCTCTTTGGAAACTGAAAAAAAATCCCAGGCCGGGCAGCTGTCTGAACTGAAAAAAATGGTTGAAAGACTGGAACATGACGTTAAAAAAGAGCGTTTAAAAGCGTCCGAAAATCAGGGAGAGTGCCGTGCTAAAGACAACCAAATTGCAGCACTGACTTCTGAGAAAAAGCAGCTCCAGCAAGAACATACCAAGGTTAACGCTTCTATCAACGATCTGAGTGGGCGCAACCATGAACTGACAGCATCGTTAAAAAAAGAGACCAGCGAAAATGAAAAACTCAAAAAGCAGGTTACAAATATGATAAATGAGTCAACCAAGTTTCAGGCTGCAATAGGTGGTTTAGAATCATCTGTGCAAGGTCACACTGCTAATATCGAGAAACTTGAAAAACAGAACAATAAAATCACGGAAGAGAATAGAACTCTTGTTGAAAAAATGGGAGCACTTCATGGGGAACTAAAATCTATGAAAACAGGATTAAAAAAATGAACATAAATATATGCGGTGAAACCTTCAACCACAACACAAGATATAGTGTTATCGGCAACTTTTCGCCGCGGGGCATCAGTACCCCTATATCTTGTGTTCAATCACTTTAAATCGCGGGATAATCCTTCGGATTGTAAAAATGGCTGCGCCATAGCTACCGCCCCCAGTTAAAGGCTCTGTTCGGTACTCACTTTTAAGTACTTACGTGCCATTCCTTGAGAAACCCCCATTTCACGGGCTATTCTGCGCGTTGAAAGGCCATGTTCTTTCAGCTTCTGAGCCTGTTTCGCTTTCTCCTGCATTTTCTCCTGCCTGTTACCGGCATACCGTTTTTTATTCCTTTCCGACTTCCGGCGGCTTTTCTCCTCACCACTATGGATGGTCGATAATTGCCGCTCCTCTTCTGGTTCTATCTGAAAGGCGTCAATAAGATATTGGTTTGTGGGTGTGTACAGCGGCGAATATTCTTTCCCGTTGAACTCTACTGTCTCCCCTTTTGCCGCGCTCCTTGTCAGCCGGTACAAGTTGCTGGTTTTGTCCATGATCTTGCCAGAGTCCCAGTGAGGAGCCGCCTGAAGGCACAGCTGCCTGAACTCGTTCCATTCATCCAACGGTTTCATAGCCAGCTCTTTGCAATACCGCAGCGCAAAGAAATTACAGAGCCAGAACGCCATGGGTTCACGCAAACCATCCCCCATATCACCACCGCGTAGTTCTATGAGCTTCTGTAAGTCACAGCGGCGCGTCCAGCTCAGGCTATTGAG
>WLWF01000668.1_pt1 | contig 32248 bp, 18 predicted proteins | sample 6718331 | NCBI WGS metagenome assembly WLWF01 (sample SAMN12718692, study PRJNA515312) | sponge metagenome | isolation source: marine sponge | host: Mycale hentscheli | place: New Zealand: South Island, Marlborough, Capsize Point | collected 2003-05-01 | reverse complement strand
GTTCTACACTAGAAGATTTACGAATCGGAAGTATTACATCAGGAACCTGGACAGGATCAGGAATTGGAACCACATATGGCGGAACAGGCATTGACCTTTCTTCTAGTACAGGTACAATTCAAGTTAGCAGTGGAACTGTTAGTGCTGGGGCAATTGATATAAGCGATAGTAACTTTGTTACAGGATCATTAGCAGTTGCTAATGGTGGTACTGGTGCAGCAACAGCATCAGATGCAAGAACAAATTTAGGATTAGGAACTTTAGCAACACAGGATAATACAGCAGTTGATATTGATGGCGGTGCCATTGATGGTGCAGTTATTGGTGGTGCAAGTGCAGCTGCTATAACAGGTACAGCAATTACTGGTACTAGTTTTGTTATTGGTTCTGCAAATATTAACGAAGCTGAGTTAGAAATATTAGATGGTGCTACAGTAACTACCGATACAGTGCAGTTAGAACAGTATGCATTTTTAGATGAAGAACAGTTATTAGCAAAAGACAAAGTCTTTTATATGAATGATACCGGCTCTGCTTCGAGTTATGAAGACTTAAGCATAGACTCTACAACGGTATCAGATAAGACTATTACTATAACTCCGGACTCAACTAGAGACTGGTTAAATAACTCTACAGTAGAAGTGCATTTAGCTTCTACTATTGCAGACACGTCAGGTAAAAAGCTTGGCACTGCTCAAAAGATAACCTTTCATGTAGAGCCTTACCCTAATCTTGTAGGCATACGCATGGTCAGAAACGAGCTAGGAACGCTTATTCCTAATACGTATTTAGATGATTATTTAGGTCTACGTATATGGCTTAATACAATAGAAGAGTATGAATCTCTTGGATCTAATATAGATATAGGAGCTTTTTCTAAGAATAGAGCTTTTAGAGAGTATATAAAATGCAAAACGTGTCTTGACATAATACAAGACATAAGAGGAGAAAAGGATCTAGGTGCCGGTACAAGCAAGGAGTTGGGTGATCTTAGGATATCATTCTTCCCTGCCGGCGCTGAAGTTGTGTCTCAAAAAGAAAAAATGTTACATAAGAAGATGGATACTGCCAGGGACTCTTTAGTAGGATATATGAATAATCCTAGAATTACGGTCATTGATAGAGGGTCGCCGTTAATTAGAGGCTCAAGACAGGTTAGAGGTCCATTCTTATTTAATCCTTTAAGGAACGTGTACGTGTCAGATCCAATACCTGCTTCAAATACATCTAGAGAAAGAGATCGGCTTATAGCCGGTCTTGCTGACCAGGAGTAATAATGGCCAACAATGCAGAGGGAACCGCAAGGGCTTTTGGTAGCCTTGCAGCTATCATTGCTCTTGTAGCAGGTATCTGGGGAATGCAGAATCATCAAGAGCTTTCGCTGCAAAGGGCAATTGAGCCAATAAGAATTAATCAAGACATTATACTTAGTAATTTAAGTGAGCTAGAAAACAAGTTTCAGGCCCATGTAAATGACGGTCATCCTGAGTCGCTTGATCGACTTCTTAGGAGTGAAATAAGTGATTTAGAGCAAATTAGGCAAAAGGTTATGGAGCTGCAAATAACTTTAGCTGAACTTTGTGGAAAAACTGGAAATCATGTTTCTACTAATACTAATAATTAGTATAATTTGTTTAATAGCATGTAATGATCCCAAGAGCGTAATGAACCATTGGATTCATTGGCTCTTTCCTAGTTACCCGCCTTTTGAGGAGAATGATGAAGAAAATTAGTCTTCTTCTACTCTGTGTTCCGATTCTGTCCGGTTGTGCTCTTTTTGGTGAGCCAAGCGAGCAAGAGTATGATTTTTTTGCTAGGCCATTAGAAGATAGAATCGTAGAAGTACCCGTATATAGACTAGAAGAAGTTGTAAATGAAGATGGTACAACTGAACTAGTTCAAAAACAGGTTGGAACCAAAGAAGTTTCTATACCTGTTGAAGCAGGTCCTGCGCTGGCTGAAGAGGTGAGTGGCTTAATTGCTCCCTTCTCGAGTCCGTATGGCGGTATACTTATTGCTCTTGCAGGCATATTAGCAGGTTGGTATACTAGATCTAAGAAGGAAGAACTCGAAAAACAGTCTGAATTGGAGAGTGAATAATGAAGTTTTTACAATCATTACTTCCTTTTAGTGGTTCTGAGTCTAAGAAGTCTCAGGCTTTTGTTATTGCAATTGGATTAATCATTGCCGGAAAGCTTTTTGGCTTAAGTGAAGCAGAGCTTCAGAACATTTTATATCTTGCTATTGCTTACCTTGGAGGTCAAGGTTTAGCTGACTTTGGGAAAGAAGCAAAGAAAGAGTCTGAATAATGGCATTAACTGGAGCAAAAGCCGGCAATTTTGAAACTGGCTTACTTAACTATATATTTTTAGGAACTACGACCAATGTACATACAGGTGCAAACTTGTATGTTGGTCTTTATACAAGTGAGGGCTCTGTTTCGTTGAATGATGACACTCCATATGCAAGCTATGAGCCAACTGAAGCAAAGGGTCTACTGGGTTACCAAAGAGTTCGAGTTAGTAATGCATTTAACACTGATGCAGATGCAGGTGCAGGAGCTCTTCCAGCATCTATAACTAATGATGTATTAATGGACTTTGGTACATCTAGTAATTCTGCTGGTTGGGGTTCTGTTACAGGGTTCTTTATTACCACCGGTTCTACCCCCGGAAATGGTAATGATGCAATGATGTACTATGGTGCTTTTGATACTCCAAGAACTGTTTCTACGGGTGACTCTGTAAGGATTAATGCAACCAACCTTACAATCAAAGAGAAATAAAAAAAAATTACTGAGCTTTATGGCGGATCATTTGGGATCATTTGATCCTTTAAATGTTCCGCCATTTTTTTGCTAAAGAGGATAAATTGTTTAATCCAATTCAGCGTAAATACGGCGAGCAAACCGATATATTTTTTCCGCTATATACACAAAGCGGAAATGATACATTCTATGAAGCTAGCAGTATAGCAACAGGAGATATTTATGTAAGTCTAGATGGTGACACGAATACTGTTAAGAATTCTAATAATGCAGCAAATAAATACAATAATGATATGATAGGAATATATAAACTCACTTTAGACGCAACAGAGATGACGGGGCAAAGTGTGCAAATTCGTATACAAGACACAGATGCAACTAGAATATATAAAGATGCTTTTATTGGAATAGAAACATACGGACATGATAATGCGCGACATAGAATGGACATGGACTTTCCTACTATGGCGCTAAACTTTACTAGTACTGCTGCAACGACTACAACTACGCTTCAGTGCAGTAGTTTAGATACTTCTTCAGACGACAGGTATGTAGATAGAGCAGTTATATTTAAAGGCGGGCCTTTAGATAGTCGCGTTGCTTTTATTGAAGATTACACAGCATCTACAACTACTTTAACGATAACACAAGTTCATGCTACGGTTGCTAGCGGACAAGAGTTTTTCATTCTCTAGGACAGGAGAGGTGTAATGGCTATTGCTCTTGTCCAAAACAAAGAAGTTACTACAAGTCTTACGTGGGATTTTAGTGTAGGAAATCACACAGTAAATGCAACTCTTAGGCTAGATAGCGATCTTACTTCTGGTAATGTATTTTTAATAACAGTTGATATAAGAACTCAAAAGCCAGGAACCACATCTACTGATTATCCTGACTACATGCCTACTAGCGGCAACTATAATACTACTCTTAATGGTTCTACTTGGAATAACTTAGGTTCACATTCTACCGATGGAATGGACGCCTTATTTACTTTTCAGAATATTGATAACAATATTGGAGATAGATATACATGTTATGCATTTTGGACTGATCAACTTTCTGGATCTTTTAGTGAAACTATAAATGTTCAGTTTTATGGACCTGCATCCGGATTTTTCTACGGAGGTAAGGTTGTTATTAGTGCAACTGAATGGTCTGGAATAGATGGCGACGACATATCTTTTCTACAGAATTATACAGAAACAGATATTGACGCAGATTTTTCAGAAACAGTAACTGTTTCTTTAGCGGAAGATGATCTTGTTTTAGTCAATCATGCAATTGATGACGATGGAGATGATGACAGTACAGTTGCTATAGCTGGAACCTCAGCGACTAAAATACATTCTACTTCTGTAAGTGCAATAGGAAACCTTCCAGACACCCTAAGGTCAGAATCCTACTATTATATATCTACGAGTGACGCTTCTTCTGCAACAGTATCATATGATGCTGATGGTGGCACAGATGAAGTTAACGAAAACAAAGTAATGTATGTTATGAAGCTTGCTGCTGTTCCGCCAGATTATGGCACAGCAAACTATAGTAGGAGAGTTTTAACAGGAATAAATGTTAATGGAATGCCTTCTTCTGTTGGCGGCTATTCTCATGGTTCAACAGCTATTGTAAATAGTAAAGAGGTTATTTCAGCTTCAACCTTTCTTATTCCATCTGGTGCTGCTTTGCCTTATACGGCATTTACTGATCCTATACCTATTCAGTATTTTGAAAGAGCATGTTTTAGAGCGTACAACGAAGACTCAGCAAAAGACGGTTTACAGAGATATAACTTGCAATTACAGCATGCTAGCAACTACAGGCCTTCCGGGGAAGATCTTACAGATGAAGAAGAGTCTGGCTACTCTATTGATGACTTAACATGGTCTTCTACTTGGTTACAAAATGCAACCCAAGTTGCTTCACAGTCTGAAATAACTGGCGGCATACATATATATTATGTTTTTGAAGACACTCTAGTTAGAGGCGTTGTAGGCGAAGGACCTTACTTTGTTAGACTCGCACTTATAGCTGAATCTGGACATGCGCATAATTCCGGAGAAACAATTACGCTTGAGTTTTTAGGAACAACACACTCTTTATCAAGGCAGTCAAATAGCTATGGAGTGTTTAATAGTAACTTTGGATTTAGCCCAACTGCATTAGTTTCGTCTTATAGAAGACGTAATTTATCTGTGAGCAGGTATTAATATGGCAGAAAGTTCAGGAAACTACGCCGCATACCATCTTTATAATGCAGCTACCAATGTAGGAGATGCTGGTGTTACTGGTGCATTAGTTGTAAATAATATTCCCTACACAGGTGCAGGATTTTGGCCGTTTAATAACACTGAAAGAGACATTCTTTGGGATGATAAAGTAGGAATAACATGTGTTGAATGGTTTTGGTATTGTAATACAAATAATCCTGGCGGATTATCAAGATATCTTTTTGAGTTTAAACCAAGACATGATTTAAGACAGAATGGCGGCAGTAACCAAAACGCAACTATGTTTAATTTTCAACAGTCTGCAGCAGGATCTTTAAATATTGTAATGCATCGTGTTAATGGGTCAAATAAGTCTTCTCATTCTATTAATTTTGGTACCCCAGATCAGTTCGGACTTACTACAGGGCAATGGTATCATTCTATTATTAGATATAATCCTGATGATATTCGTTGGGAATTTTTAATAGGGAATATGGGTAGAACATATGATGGTCAAGTAAATGGCAATACTTCTAGTTTAGACAATATTTCGTTTAGTAATACTGTTTTAAATGAAGGATCGTACTATAGATATCAGTGGCCAAGTCTTAGCAGTACACCAGTTGATAATAGGGGACCCCTAGCTATATGTTGGCCATATCCTAATCATAGCACAGAGCAAAATATAGGTGTAAATAGAGGCGCTTTTGCAAAATTTTCTATACTTACAAAAGCAGAAGGATTCCCTAATGCAAGTAATGACCGCTGGTTAGAACATCTTTGGCAAGGGGGTATAGCTGATTTAAGATTCTGGTCTTCAAGTATGGATAATGTTAAAACATATGAGCAATTAAAAGTAACTAGAGATACTGCACCGTTTTATCAAGCAGGAGAAAATTCTGACCTTATTCATTGTTGGAGATTTAATAATACCGGCGATACTGCAACAGGACAGGAAGACATAGGTAAATATACTGGAGTTTTTTACGAAAGAGCTTCTTATGATCAGTATGTTCAGCATAGAGCTGGCTGGCCATATGATATAAGCGAGCCTAGTACTGCAGGTGAAGTAAAGCTTTTTACAGGAACATCTGTAGGTGTTGCTGAGCAAGTAGATTTCTATGGCGCAGCTTGGGCTCAAGATTCAGAAGGCAATCCTGTTTATAGAGAAGTGCCTGAATATCCTCTTGTACGAAATGGTAATGGAGGAATTACTGAACGTGTTGGCACCCCTGTTCGTGCAATAGTGGAAGATTTTTACAATGAAGGAGATTATTACTGGTTGCCAGGAACAGGAGTTATTAGTTTTCTCGACCAAGATACCGATGAAGGATTTCCTTACTACTCTTTGTCTATACCTGATTTTGATGTAGAAGGTTATGGAGCTTTATTTTCAAATGTATTTTTAATAGACAATAATCTTTACATTGAAGGTTTTACAGATAATGGTAGTCCTGCAATTCCTTATTTTAGTAATAGGCAAGCAGGACCTTATATATTAGTTGCAGACGATGATGCAGGAAGCGTCTCCTTTAGATTCGTGGGGGATGACTAATGGCAAGGATCGTAGGCTCAGTCTTTACAGATTTAACAAATGAGTCTACAAATATATCTAATGTAGCCACTGGAGAAGGCGCAGCTGGTGCTAACACTGAAGCTATTTTAACAGGTGTTGGCAATGATATGTTTATACTTCTTATTAATATTGAGGACGAGGGAGAAAGAATTAGGTCAGGCAATCTTATACAAATTCAGTGGGGAAGTACTTTAGCATCTGATAATACTCAGCCTACTTCATTTACTAATATTGCTACTACGGCTGGTGCAGAAATAAGAAATTTTACTGATTCAGCTGAAGCAAATGCCGCTGGAGTAGTTTCAACTCTGCAGAATGGCAATAGAACTGACGATCTTATTGGCGGTTTACTATCGCCTACTACTAATACTTATTCAAATGGAGGCAGAGATATCAGATTTGGCGGTGGCGACACTACTGCTTCTGCAAGAATTAGAGATGCAAGAGCCGAGTTTGCAATAGCAATTGATGCTAGGGATGCAATAAATGGCCGTAAGTACTGGTTTAGAATTCGCGCTGAAAACGACGATACTACAGATAATCTTTATACAAGGGCTCAATTTGTAAAAAATCTTGTTATTGGCGACGTAGATTTATTTACAGGCCTTATAACTGGTGAAGCAATATCAGAGTCTTTATTTGAAATTGCAAAGCAATTTTCATCTGAGTCTATTGGTGTCTCAGAGTCTATAGGATCTGTTGCAAATAGCTATGGTGTTAAATCTATAACTGAGAATGAAGCTATATCAGATGCCGGTATAGGTATAAGCATATCTAGTCTTGCGGAGTCTGAAGGAGTAGCAGAAGCCGAGACTCAAGCTGGTTTATCTAGAAGTGTAATAACTGAAGGAATAGGCCAGGCAGAACTAGAAACCCATGTAGGGTTATCTAGGCAGGTCATTGCAGAATCTGAAGCAGTTGCTGAGTCTGACTCTGCTGTTGCATTTAGCATATTAGCATCTGCAGATATATTAGGCAGTTCTGAAATTACATCAACTATAGGTGTAGATAATGCGGTTTTAGCTGAAAGTATATCTGAGTCTATATCAGAATCTACTTTAAATATTAGTCTTGCTGTAGAATCTGAATCTATTGGATTAACAGACAGTGTATCTGCTGTAGCAAAATCTGTTTCTAATGTCGCAGAATCTATTGGTATATCCGAAAGCACTAGCTTAGTATCTGAATCTGACTCTGTAGTTACAGAAAGTATAGGATCTTCTGAAAGTGAAGTTTCAGGCTTTATTGCATTTGGAATGACTGCTTCTGTAGAAGCAGAAGTTGCGTCTGAGTCTTCTGCAGCTTTAAGTATAGACAATGATGTTATTTCATTAGGGCAAGCAGAGTCTGAGGCCTCTGTCGCAATCGAGATTGCTTCTATATCTGAAAGCATTGGTGTTGCACAAACCGAAAGCACTGTCACTGAAACAGATGTTGTCGTTGCAAAATCTGTCGGTGTAGCAGAAATATCTGGACAGTTTGATATAAGTAAACAGTTTTCTTCTACTGTTGAAAACGAATCTATTTCTGATGCGCAAATTTCAGTTGCAATATTTAGTATCTCTGAGTCTGCAGGTCTGGCTACATCAGAAAGTATTGCAGTTAATGTAGTATCTATAATTTCTGATATTGAAGGTCGAGCAATTTCTAGTGCATTACTTACCAATAGGGTAAGTGTTGTTGCTGAAATTGAATCACTGGCAATATCTAATGCAATAGTAGGAGAAATAGATACAGTACAGGCAGAAGTAGAAAGCTCCGCTGTATCTGAATCCAGCATAGTTATATCTAGTCATAATATATTAATTATTATTGGAGATTCTGAGTCTGAGTCTATTTTAGTTAATCAGGTAGCTGCATCTTCTAATGTAGAATCTTTAGCTACATCTGAGTCTTCTTCTGTAGCGATATACTTACTTGTTGGAGAAATTGGCGGAGAAGAAATATCTTCTGCAAATGCAGCGCTTTCCATAAAAGGCGATTCAGAAGTAATTGGAGAAGCTTCTTCTGAAGCAGTAGTTAGACTAGAGTTTGCATTTAGTAACGAATTATTAGGGCAATCTGAGTCTACTTCGAATATTGTATTAAATAGGAACTTTATTTCAGATATAGTTTCTGTATCAGAATCTGAAAGCAAGGCTATTGCACAGCTTAGTATTGATGCAGAATCTGAGTCCTTTGCATTAAGTGAAGCAAGTCAGGCAATTATAGGGTTTATACCTTCTAGTGCAGAAATAGAATCTCAGGCAGTTACTGAGTCTGCTATTTCTGTAGGATATGATTTTACTAGCGAATTAATTGGCGTATCTGAAACGCTATCGACTATCGTAAAAATATCTAGCGTAGTAGTAGAGGTAAATTCAGAGTCTATATCTTTTGGCAGCTTTGTTTTACAACGCAGTGTTGTTGCTGAATCTGACTCAGACGCAATAACAACTTCTGAAAGCGAAGCAACTTATGTAGTTAAAGCCGAATCTATAGGCGAAAGCATAGCTACCGCATTCCTTACGACCAGAACAACGATAGATACTGTTGGCGATTCGGATTGTAAAGCTGAGTCTTCTGGAATTATAGTCGTTCAATATGGAGTAACTTCAGAAATAGTCGGTGTTACAGAAATAGATGTTTCTGCAACAAAAGATTTTATTGAAGTTTCTGGGTCTATTGAAAGTACTTCTGAGTCAACTGTTGCCGCAGAAAGAATACTTCAGTTTACTTCTGAAATACAAGGAATAAGTGAATCTCAAAGTACTGTAGGAGAACAAGAACTATTAGAGGATGCTGTTTCCGGCGAAGCAATATCAGAGGCTCTCATTGTATTAAAAACTGCTGTTATAGCAGATGTAGTTTCTGCTGCTGAGTCTAGCGCCAATGCTGTTGCTTCTGCTGAGCTTGATGTAACTACAGTCTCTGAAGGCTTTGCGGTTTCTGACGGTAATAGCGAGCGTGCTATTGGATTGACTGCGACTGTTGAAAGTGCTGCAGAATCAATATGTGAGTTAGATATAGTTGGAATAATAGAGGTTGCTTCAGAGTCTATTGGTGTAGCAGATATTACAGCAAGCTTTGTTGAAGGCAATTTTGTTGTTGCAGAATCTGCAGGTGAGGCAATATCTCAGGCTTCATTGGGCTCAACTGCAGATAAAATAGCAGATGTTACAGGTATTGCAGAAGCATTAGCAGTTCTTGCAGTAATTATAAGAGTTGCACCAAGAGTTAAGGACTCGGTTTCTCAGGGCCCAGCATTTGATAAAAGAAGAGTTGTTTCAGCATCTGACCCAGATGCGTCTGGACCTGCATCTGATACAATAACTGATATACATCCATCAGATGGAATCTGGGGTCAGCAATGACAATGAACTTAAGACTTGAGTTTGAAAAAATGATAAAAGAAAACGGCCATTGGGTGTCGTTACGTAAGGTCATACTTAATCCTAGAGATCAAAACGTAGTTGATTCTAGTGCAGAAGCTGATTCTAGAATGTCTAACACTACAACAAGCGGGCATACATATACAGATAATCTTACTTTATCTAGAAAGTCTGCTTTTGGCCCTAAAGATGAATTAACTACTCCTTTGGGAGTAGCTACACCTGCATCATTTATTTTTTACCTTAGACACAGTTTAGACCCTAGTACTCTTGACTGGATTGTTGAGCTTGAATTAGATCCTGCAACAAGAGAGCCAGTAAAGCCGTTTAAAGCTATAAATTATTACAATATTAAAGATGTGTATGAAATGCGCGAATATGACGGAAAAATAATTTACTACAAGTGTCTTTGTGAAAAGAGTGTATGGAATGTCGACTAGAGAAGACAACTTAGGTGACCCAATTTTAGAGGACTTCGATGATCTTACTCTTAGGTATTTTAATACTTCTCCTATTGCACAAAATATAATATTTGGCACATCAGATAAAGATTCATTTTTAAGGTCTAATAGATTAAAAGCCGATAGATCAGCAAATATACAAGACTTATATGACATGATATCTGTTTTGCTAGAAAAATATCAGATGTATTTTGTACCATCTACAAAAAATCCATTTTTATTAGCATTTCCATTTATGATTGTTGAGCCAAAAATAGGAGATAAGATACGTAATTTAGATACTGATGAAGTATATACTGTTAAATATGTTCCTAGAACTAGAGATAATAGGTTCTATGGATCTGTGCTATTAGAAACTGGTACTAATAGTCCTAAAGAAGGCGAAAAACTCAAGTATGTTAATGCAGATGGGGTAGGGTCTTCAGAAAAAAGACTAGTTGATTTTTATCATGCATTCCCCCTTTCCCCAGCAAACTCAATAGAAGATAGCTCTGGAGACAGAGGCATCAATCAGGCTGAGCCTTTTGTACCTACAGTTGTAGTAGAAATGCGCAGGCAAGAGCCAGGAACTGTCGGCAAAAGACCTTTTGATATGATGAAAGAAGCTAAGCCTAGAGTTAGAGAAACATATAAGCATCCTGATGACCCATTAAACTACTCCATACAGGTACGTGGACAATGGTATGACAATATATTAAGATTTACTTGTTATGATAAGACTAATTTTGGTGCTGAGCGGCTTATATCTTGGTTTAATGATTTTTTATATAAATATGCATGGATAATTAAAAAGAACGGCATCCAAGAGATGTTGTACTGGCAAAGAAGAGCCGACGAAAACATTTCTACATGGCGTGATGATATAGTTGGTTACCCAGTGGAGTGGTATTTTAGAACCGAAGAGCATACAATAGAGGTAATACATAACGTTACCAGTATAAGTATTAATAATAGAATTGCCTGGGATCCAATGGCTGTTACTCCGCCAACTGGGAAAAATCCCGGAGAAGATGGATTACTTGGATCTTTTGGTGATAGGTTTGCTAGCATTTACGACATTTTTCATGATGCAAGCGGAAACTACAAATACGGTGACTATAGTCAAATAGACCAGAGATTTACCGATACCGGTTAGTGAGGTGACAGAAAATGGTTAGTCCTCTTGGGAATAGTGACAATTTACCAAAAGTAGATGTTACTATTAATGATTTTGGATTAAGGATTGCTCCGCCTGATCTTGGACCAAAAGTCACCATCATTGGTGGCTTTAACCATGCAGCTGGAACTGTACCAATTAATGAGCCTTTGCAAATCCAAAATATGGGTGTTGCAATGCGCAATCTTAGAAACGATGACGGTACGCCCTCTGAGCTTACTCTTGCAATCGAGGAAGTTCTTGGAGGCGGCGCATCAAACATAGAAGTTGTTGTTTCTGCTACAGGTAGAAATACCCCCTACGAAGGTGTTATTAATAGTACTTACGTAGATGCCTTACATGGTGAGCTTGAAACTACCTATGACAATTTGTTAAATCACGATGTTGATGTTGTTTACTTAGCATCTGCTTATGCTGATGGTTTTGCAACAGTTAGTGGATTTAGTGCTTTAAAACATACAGATCTTGTTGATCACGCTGACGATAAAAACTTTGCTAAGCAGCTAGCAGATTTCTGCTACCAGCAGACTAAAGAGTCCAATAGCGCTTTTGGTGTTATTGGAGTTACTCCTATTGCTAAAGTTGCAAAACAGCTTATGTGGCAAGAAAACAGCGCCACTTCTGTTACCTCGTTTAGTGGAGCTGAAGGTGCATACTTTGATGTTCCCAGTCTTGCATTAGTTAAAGAATACGTTAACTATCTTACGCAAGAAACCGGTAACACGGGCATTTTTAATGGCACTAGCAGTAGCGCTACTGGAAGTTACCCGGATGTGCAAGCAGCGCTGTATGCTAAGTGGAATACTTACCTTCATGGCTCTGTCCAGGGATCAGATATTACTTTGCCTAACAGTACTTATATATCTGAATTCCAAGCAAAAGACATTGACGGATCTTCTGCAACAGATACTGATGGCAACAAAGTTGATGCAGGTGCGTACATAAGTGTTGTTGGAGGAGTCTCTAGAGCATTTGGTTCGGAGGCTACTAAATTTGCTGCACTTAAAGGTGCAAGCACTTTAACTTACGTTAATAGTAATGGTGCTGCTGGATTCGCAGGTCTTTTGGCTAATACTGCGCCTTACATTGGTACTACTAATACTGCAGTTAACAGCATTAGTCAGCTTAGATCAATTAGTGCTAAACAGGCAAAGGATCTCTTAAGACACAGAATTGTGTCCATGATAAATAAGCCTGCAGGCTACGTGGTAACTTCTGGAATTACTGGTGCGTTTAACGCTGGATCTAGATCAAGATCTGACTTTGTTAGAATAACTACCACCAGAACTACACAGGCAATGGCAGAAGTTGTCAGGGATGCTGGAGAGGCATTTATTGGTAAGCCAATTAGTGGACCTTTCCTTGCGGCTTTAGAAAGTGCAATTGATACTAATCTGCAAAAAGCTGTTAGAAGAGGCGCAATTAGAGCTTTTGATTTCGCTTTAAGCTCTAGTCCTGACCAGCAAGTTCTTGGCGAGGTTAGCATTGACCTTAGCATGATACCGGCATTTGAGCTTGTTACTATTAATACAACTGTTTCTCTTAGCAAAGGTGAAGGGTTAGGATAATGGCAACAAATTCATCCGTAACGCAAACTTACAACTCCTTTAGTGGTGTAGACATGATTGTCACGTTTGGCAGCACTACTGTTGGAGAAGTCCAGGGTGTTTCTTACACCGTTACTAGAGAAAAAGCTCCTCTGTACACTATGGGTTCTGCTAACCCAAGGTCTTTTTCTAGAGGTAAGCGCGGCATTGCAGGGTCTTTGATCTTTTTGGTTTTTGATAGATCTGCATTACTTAGTATTTCAGGAAATGAAGCAAGTACAGATGCGTTTTACTTAAAAGAGCACGATCTTTCTCGCCATAACCAAACTCCTCAATCCATAAATGGCTCAGCTGCTCCGCAAACAACAAGTGCTCTTACAAATACTGCACAGAATGGAGTCGTAGACCCGGCCGCTACTACTGCTAACGATGTTAGAGGCGAGCTTGGTGTTCAGCCAGCAAAAGCAGAATATCATGACCAGCTTCCTCCGTTTGACATTACTATTTCTGCAGCTAATGAGTACGGGCATGTTTGCAGAATGATGGTTAGAAATGTTGAAATAATGAATGCTGGCAGCGGAATGTCAATTGATGACATTACTACTGATGAAAGCTGTACTTTTGTTGCTACCCAGGTTGTTCCTTGGCATGCACAAAGTGTAATGAACCCCGCAGGTCAAGCAGCAAAAACAATTAGTACGTCTGGTGCAACACAGCCCTAGTTTTAAACATTTAACCTAAGGAGGGGCGGGGAGAAGAAATAAAATTCTTCTTCCCGCCAATTTTTACATGGATTTAATACCACAGTCTACTAAAGATCAGATAAATCAGCTTAGCAACTTTATTCCTGCACCATTAAGGGGCGAGTTTAAAGGGCAGCCGGTTTCTTTTTCTGGATCAGATATTATCTGTTTAATAGCTGTTCCACAAACAGGTTCTACGATTGCTGCAATTGAAATTGAAGATAGGTTACAAACAATTACAGTTACTTCTGCAAGAAGTATTATGCCTGTAAGAAGATTGGGCGAAACTAACCCTGTTGCTTATACAAGGGGCTCTAGAACTATTGCTGGTTCTATGGTGTTTACGACAGGGCTTAGAGATGCGTTTCTTAATTACTTTGCAAATAAGTCAAAAGACGATGGAGAACCTATGTCAGAACCTACTATATTTGTTGACCAAATACCTAAATTTGACATGGTGTTTCAAGGATTAAATGAAGTAGAAGGCATAGTTTCTCAAGCAATTTTACGCGGAGTTACTTTAACTAATTTCGGCACCACCTTTTCTATAGATGATATATATACTGAATCTACTTTTACCTATGTGGCTGAAGAGTACTTCCCGCTATCTATTGAAAAAGACAGATCTCATGCGCTTAGAAGAGCAGGTAAGCAGAGTACTCAAGACATAATTACAGATGCAGCAGTCCTTCATATTCATGGACAGCAGGGAGGAAAAATTCCTGCAGGACTTAACATATCGCCTACTAGTCCAACAGCCGGCCCATAGAAAGGTAAGTCATGTACCAAACTCCATGCAATGTAGGAATTTATATAGCAGGTTACAAAATATCTGATGCTTTTAGGGTTGACTGGGACTGTAGAGACTCTAAAACTCCGCTATATGGATGGGCAGATGATACATATGTTAGTGTAACTAAAGGTAGAAAGATAATTACGGGTAGACTTGTAATAAACTATACACATCCACATTACTTGATTAACGCAATACAGGAGTTTACTAAACAAAAAGTAACAAACGCAACAAAATTTACTCATATTCATGGACAGCAGGGAGGAAAAATTCCTGCAGGACTTAACCCTCAGGGGCAGGGTCCGACCTCATATTCTAGTACATATGACGCTAGTCCTCACCTATTAGATTATTTAGAGCGTGATGGTGCAGACAGGGTTAAATTTTTAGCTGATTTAGCGGCTAAGAACTATGGAGATGAAAGGCTAACTGAATTAGCTAATAGTGTTAATGCAGTTCAAACGCCTGCCTCTTCTGTAGGTAAACCGCAGCCTTATCAAGATAATAATACTTTTGATATACTTGTTTCTTATGGGGATATTATGAAAGAAGACCATATAGAAACCACTATTAAAGATGCATATATAGTTGGGCAATCGCAGGTTATCTCTGCTTCTGCTACAGGAGGAGGAGATGTATCTTCTTCTGGTTCACCTATTTATGAAATATATAGCTTTTTTGCAAAAGAAATTGTTGCAAATAAGCGTGCAGCACGTGACAATACTACTAAGTCTACGACATCTGTAGCACAGCCTGCAAATAAGGTTTAGTACTTAAGGAGCTAAATTGGAAGAAACTACTGAAACAAAAGTCGAGCCGACTTTTAAAAATATGGAAGACAAAATTCCTGGCCTTGAAGTTACTTGGCAGCAGGCTAAAGAACTTGAATGGGACGATGAATTTGTTTCTATGATTCAAGCTGCTAAAGAGCAGTTTAATAATGTAAATGTTATTAACTGTGCTGATGAATGGTTCATCATTAAAAGCTTAAATAGAAGAGAATACAGGAATCTTGTTCAAACACAAGCTGAGGCAATGGCTAAAGAAGTTGATGCGGCGGCGGATTCAGCGAATCCAGAGGGCGTTAGAGCAACTCTCTCCATGATGAGCGAAGAAGCTGTTGCTGTGCAGGGTGTAATTTACCCTCAAATTGACTTAGATTCTTTGCGTAGCAGAGCATCAGGAGTCGCTACAACTCTTCATGACTCAATATTGGCGATTTCTGGTTACCAGAACGCACCTGCTCCTATTAAGGTGTAAGATGTGTTTCTGGATCCTAGGCTTAAGCAAAAAATACCTGAGCTCAGGAGAAAACACAAAGAAATCTTTTTAATCGATCTCTCTGGTCAGCCTGACGAGTCAAGGATCAGCCCTAACGTATTGATTAGGCCCTTAACTCGTCAGGAATTTTTATTTCTACAGAGCGATATAGAGCTTGGGTGTGATCCTACAGAAGAGCTGCTTAAATCATGCGTAATCTGGCCAGAAATAGACTGGTCCGATATAGAAAAAAATGCGTTATTTGACCTTCCATGCATGTGTTTTGACCATCTTGCAAAATGTATAATAGAAATATCGGGATTTTCTTCTAACGAAGATATTGCAGAAGCGTTTTCTGCAGCAAGAATTAATGTCAATTCGTTAGATTCTGTGCTTCAAGCTGTAGTATTTAGATACTTTAATGGCATAACTCCTGACGATTTTGACTCGATGACGTTAACAAAAATAGCAGAACTGTTTGCTATTGCAGAAACATCTCTTGAGCAACCTGTTGATTTAAGACTTTTCTTAGATGCTGAATATGCTGAAAAACAAATGAGAATTGCTAAAAGAGCTGAAGAAAAAAATATAAGAAGGCAATTGCCTAACACATTGAATGCATTATCTGTACCGGATGGATGGAATTCAGCACAGTCTATGGAGTAGATAAATGCCTTCAGAAAGAAATTCTTTTGATAAGCCAAGAGAATACAGGTTCCATAGAGAGCTTATACAAGACCCTGAGCGTTTAAGGGATCGTATAGCTGCGTCTAGGGACGACGAAGAGTCTTTTGCAAAAGAGCAGGCATATAGGCAAAATTATTCTACTAGCAATAAAGCTGCTGCACTTACATTAATAGCTTCCGCTGCAAATATAGTATCTAAAAGACCTCTTGGACGATTTGGTTTAGAGCTGGCGAATAGTCTTACAATGGCTATGAATCGCGGCAAACAAGTAGCTTCTAAAACGTATCGTAACTATGCTGCTGGAGCAGCTAAGTTTTTAGATGGCGATACTATAGATTCGCAAGATTTAAGCGGATTAGCTAATATTGCTGAAGATGTCCCTTTACTAGGTCATTTACAAATATTTAAAGATCTTGATAATGCATTAGATACGCTAGGTCAATTAAATTTATCTAAAGATACTTATAGTGCTGTAGGCAGAAGTCAGTTAAACCCTGAGCTTCGAAATTATATTAGTGAATTTAGACGTAAAATGCTTGATTGGCACAGAGGCTATTCAACTCATGCTGATGGAGTAGAAGAACTTACTGTTGATAAAATTATTCAAATGTCTACGGACAATGTCCAAAAAGACAAAATTATTAATTTATTTGGTGAACAACAGATAAAAGATTTAAGGCAAGCGCATTCTGTCGGATTAATAGATGGAAAGCAGCGAATCGACAGAAGAATATTTTTAGACCGATATAATGATGAAATTTTAGATACTAGGATACTTAGTGGTTCTTATCTTGCCGAAGGCGCAGAATCTGTACTATCTAAATTTCAAATACCTTTAGCAAATATTACTCTACAGGATATTTTTGGTGCACCTGTTAGACATCTTTTTGGCAGAGGTGAATTTTCAGGAGTAGTTAGAGACCCATACTCTAAAAGCCCTAATGTAAGAAGAGTGGTTATTGGAGAAGAATTATATAGGGTAGATAAAAAGTCTGGTGCATTTAGAAAAATCGTAACTGAGGACGAAGGTGTAAAAACACCTGTTCGAATGAGAGTTAGTAAAAAGAGTAAGCTTGGTGAAGCTGTTTTAGCCAAAAGAGGGCAACTAGCATCACAAAGAATTCGAACAATTGATGACATAAGAAAAGAAGATGATACATCTGAAGTAAAAAATCCTTTTCTTAGAAACTTATTAGAATTTGTTTCTGCAGTATCAGAAGATGTTGGCGTAGGAAGAAGGTTTGCTACTCAAGAATCTGTGCTTAAAACAGCTACTATTGATTTAGCAAGAAGAAGAATTGAAGGAACAAAATTTTATGACAGAACAACAAGGCTTAATGATTTAACAGAAGAAATCATTGAAGTAGGGGGTGTATCAAAAGAAACAGGAAAACGGATAGGTATAGTTGAAAGGGCTTTCCAAAGACTTGAAAAAGTATCTAGAGAAGATGACAGAGATTTTACATATGCTCAAAATGTAGGTAGAGAAATTAAAGCCGCTTTTGGCATTGAAGATGAAGGAATAAGATATTTAAAAGTTGACCCATCTTCTGGAAAAACCTCATCTGTTGTTTCTCCTGTTAGAGGAGTTTCAGAGTCCGATATTGGCACTAGAGCAGTAACTGAATACGAAGATATAACCGTTGTTGGTAGAACATCTGCTGTAAAAGGCGTAGTTCCTTTAGAGTCTTTTGCTTATGAAGATGATTTAATAAATAGAAGCCTAGATGTTGTAAACTTTATGACAACTAGGCTGAATGACCTTATAGGTGCAACTGTCGGAATTGGCTTTAAGCCAGGTGAAGGTCCATTTGGGTTTGTTAAAAATGCTGCTAGAATATATGGCATGGCTGCTGCTACAGCAGTTGGATATGAGGCGCTTAAATATACTGATTATTTAACGGGCATACCAACAGGTGGTTATAAAGCATCTAATTTACTTTTAGATCTTTATGGAGCTGCTAGAATATCTGCGCAATTCCTAAGAGAGTTTACTGCTTTATCTCCTGCAGCAAGGTATATGGAAGACCTTATGCCAGGGTCTATAGAGAGTAGTGCTTCTGAGTTTGTTAGAACTATATCTCCGTTTGCTATAGCCTTAAAGATGGCACCGACAAAAGGCAATTTATTACTTGCCACTATGGCTTCTGCCCTAATTGGCGAGCTCCCTTTCCCCGGACTATCAGATAAACCACAAGAAACCATTGACAAGCTTTATGGCGAAGAAATGGTACCTATGAGGTCCGGAAGATACTGGATGCTTGGTAAGCAACCATTCGGTGGCGGAAGAATACAATATTTTGCTCCTAGCATGTTTGCTAGAATGCAGGGAGAGTATAAATATACTGAAACTCTTTATGGGTCTCAGGCGGAGTATTTTAGAAATATAAGCTTTTTACCTACGCCAAGTAACTTCTTTAAAGTTCCTCAGTTAGTTGGCAATGTTTTAAGTCCTATACAGAATCTTCCATTTGTAGGTTCTGTTGTAGAGCACATGCCTTTAATAAAAGAATTATTTGAACCTTCAGGCGCAGAGTACCTTGCTCAAAAACATAGACATAGTAGACCATATCCCACTGCATTTGCTATAGAGCAAGTTTCAAATAGATTTATAGGAGATATTGCTAATCCGGGAACAAGTACTTCAAGACTTAGAGCTTACGAAACACCTGGCGAAGTAAGTAAGCTTATGGGCAGGTCTGCTTACCCTGGTGTTTCTAATGCGCAACCAGCTGTAAAACAAGGCTTGGCCGGTAAGTCAATACAACAGTTAACTGAACTGTCAGGTATATATAAGTTTGGCTTATGGGATGTTCCGTTTAAGTCCGGTTCTCCTGCATCAGCTGAAATGGCTGATCCTGCATATATGAACTCTATGGCTAGGGCTTTCTATGATGAAAGCGTTGGCGGACTTATGGGGCACACAGAGCTGCTTAGACGCTTTGTTATGTCTGATTATCACAGAGCTCAAAGACAAGCCACTAATACTATTTCTAATACTATGCCTACCTGGTTACCAGGATCGCGGTCAATATTTATGGGTAGAGGGGGTGGAGGTACATATCCGGGAGATCGTACTTTCCATATTGATTTTTCCACTGGAGACCCTTTTGCAAAAATACCTCATGGTGAATTCAGACTTCCAAGTGCTGCAAGAGAGCGTGCATTTAGGTTACATAGCGGTACTCCTGGAGTCTATGACGCAGTAGATAGGTTTTTAGTATTAGCAGATGTAGCGCCAAACTCTGAAGCATACAGGCATTATAAGACGTTAGTTGAAGCCCAATTGTCTTCTGGAATTGTTGACGACTACTGGACAGGAAAAATATTAAAAACGCAAGAACATGTAAAACAAAAGCTAGAGCGCTATCAAACGATATCAAGAAAATTTAATGGTGTTAAACCGCAGTGGGGTAAACTTTTAGACCAAGGCGAAGCTGAAAAAAGCGAAAAAGGAATAAGAACTTTTTATACTATGCCTGAACAAGCAGTTGGTACTGCTTGGGAAATATTTACACACGATATGGTCGCTAGGGCCGGTATTACTGTTCCTATATTGGGGCCAATGCTTGCCAATAAACTTTTACCTGCTAGAGATGAGCTAGAAGCTTATATAAAAAGAGAAGTATATGATACAGATGAGTACGATTGGACTAAGCCTTATACAACAATGCTTCGTCCTATGCATGAGCAGTTAAAAGCTACAGATCCATTTACTGCTAGTATTGGCGGGTTTATTTCTGGAACAATGATTGGTGCTAATCCAATAGCTAAGCTTGTTCTTTCTACTTCAGGCGCTATGTATTTTGGCGCTAGGTCTTCTATGCGTGCTATAGAGACAGGTAAAATAGAAAAAGGATATGTGCCTAACTATGTTACTGAAAGAAGAAAAATATCTGAGTATTTTGATAATTTAGAGTATATGAAATACAGAAGGTTAGAGAAAGAGGCTAAAGGCCGCGGTCTTTTGCAAATTGCAAATCACTTTACAGACCTTAAGAAACGCACTATTTCATCGCTTGACTATTCTCTTGATGCTAAAGAATTTGTTAGAGACGCTGTTAGAGCATTACCTAGTAGAGAAAAACAACTATTTGTTCGATCTTTAGATGCGCCCATAGAACGTAAAAAAGAAATATTGGAGTATATTCCTGAGTATTTAAAACCTGTTTATCAGGCTGCATGGGCCAAACAAGGAGATAATGAGTTTAGTTACAGTAATATAAGAAAATCACCCGATGCTAGAACGGCAGAGTATTTTGCTACAAGAGGAATGCCTGATAAGGACTGGGTAGGATTTAGCCCAGATGTTCCTATGAATGCTGTTAAAGTTAAAACAATGGATTCAGTATGGGGTTCTCCCAGCCAAGACATACACAGAATGGGAATATTCTCAACTGTTGCAGATCAATACAGGGCAGAATTTCCTGATCCTGACTTAAGTGTATATAATTTTTACCGCTCTTCTGGATATGATGCTGCTGCAAAACAACAATTAGAGGCTGAACTAATGCGCGCTGGACTAACAGATTTTCAAATAGAAGAAGACTTGTCTTACGGATTAGAAAATATTGTTAACTTTGATATGACAAAAGTTAATAGTATGTCTAGTTTCTTTTCTGAAGCAATAAATGTTTTAAGGAATTAAAATGCCACAGAACGTACCTTACCCTCATGCTGGTAATCCTGACGTAAATCCGGCTAAAAAAATATACGAAGAAACTATAAATACGCTTGTTTCTGGAGGAAAAGTAGACCCAGATACTTATAAAAATATGAGTAAAGGAGATAAAGATGCTCTCAGAAGAAGATTTGTTCAGCTGGGTACAGCAGGTCTTCAAAGTGAATTAGGTCCTCCTACAAATCCATTTGAAACAATTTTAAATAAACTTGCAAAAGTAGAAATTGAAGATGACCCACTAGTTATCAGGTCAGGCGCAGCACAACAGTCATTGGGCGTTGCGCCTTCTCAAATGGGTGCAACAGAGTATATTCAAACTACCCTTAATATTGAAGGTCAGCGATTAAATCCGTTGTCAGCAGTAGCTGATCTAGAAAAAATGGGTTTTGCAGGAGAAGGATTAGAAAATTTATTTACTGTTTTACAGCAAAAAGCAGGAGACGACTTTGGAATAGATCTTTCTAAAGGAAGCCTTGTTATATCTCAGCGCGACATGAATCGTCCTATTCACATACCTTTGTTTGGTAAAAGCCTAGATGTTGGTAGAGAAGGTGTAAAAACATTCCAAGAGCTTTCTGACATGGGTGTTGGCGGCCTTCTTATGTTCCAGAAGGGATCTGCATACACATCTGTTCCAGATATTGGTACATTAAAAAATAGTGGCTTGACTAATGTAAGATCTTTTAACGCACATTTCTATGAGGAACTTGTAAAAGTAATTGAAAAATCAAATATATTAAATGCTGATTTAGAAAAACAAGTGAGGTTTTTGCTTAATAGGCAGCAAGCATATATGCCTGGGCTTGATCGAGCTTTAGGCGGTAAAGTAACAGATTCTGTTGAATTTAGCGATAGTTTACAATATTCAGGAAAAAATATATTAACTAGACATCAGCTAGGTTTTGCTAACCAAATGTTAGTAGAAGTACCTAAAGGTACTCAATTATTTGATTTATTAAAAGAAGAAGCTCAACTAAGAAGAGAGTTTCAAACTAATAATAGAACGCGTGGACAAGATGTAGAAAGGTTAATAACTAGCCATGATAAAGCTAAGCAGGCTGTATTAGATCATTTAAAAAATATAGAAAGTCAAGGAACTCCACGAGAAAAAGAATTAGTCAAACGACTAAATCTCATGTTTGCTTCGCAAAGCGCAGAATGGATATTTAATAATGCGATTGTAGATAATTTAACTCAAGGTGGAGGCGAAGATAGAACATTTATAAAGCTTACATCAGCATCTATAAAAGATTTGTCAATTTTGCCTGCACAAGATATATATGAAAAAGGAAGACAATTTTATTTATCTGCTGCTCCAGTTAAAATTGACAACGTTTATGAGTTACCTGGCTCTGTTGCTAATATAATGAGGCATACTGCGCCTCCAGAAATTACCAATGTTATTAGGGGTATTAAAGAAAATGTAAAAGCGTTAGGCGGAGGAACAAGAGATATTGGATTAGGCACTAGAGCAATTGGTGTTTCATTCTTTGACCAAAGATTAAATGATGCATTCTTTGGTGATGCCAGTGCAATGATTTCAGAAGAACTTGCCAAAAGACTTGATCGTGACCCGACAAGTGGGAGAGGTCGAACTACTGGAACAGTATCTATACCTTTAAATGCGGTAGATGAAAATAATTTTCAGGCCTTTTTATCTACAGAGCTTTATGAAGCAATAAAACAAAATAAAGATAGAAAGAATGTAACTGGGACAATAAATTTTGAAACACCCTTTGCATTATTTAAACATTTTGAACTTCAGGGAGAAAAATTAATCGCAGATGGTCAAGCTGCTTTATCGGTTAATTCTGAAGGAAAAATCCAGCTCGGTCAAAATTCAATACAGGCGACAAAAATAAAAGAACGAGATCAAAGACATGCAAATGATGTTTTAAGAAGTATTAAAAATAGGGGCATAAACCCACTTGATGCTCAAGTTACTGGTGTCAGAATTAATAGCAGCACTGGTGAAATGCAGCTAATTATTAACGATGGTTCAAAAGTTCGTATGGATAGCGGATATATATTTGAAGGGCAGAGATTTTCTGCACAAAATATAATAACTGATGATCAAAGTAGAGAAATATTAAGGACATTGGGTCTTTCTGGTAAATTTGATGCAGAACGTATTGGCCTTGTTATGGGAGATCTTGGTATGACAAGATCTACTAAAAGGCCTTCTCACGGTTTCAACGTTACTCTTTTAAACAACCTTGCACAAAGTATTAGAAAACATCATGATGCAGAAGATGCTGCAAAAATATTAACAAATAAATTTGGCGGTTCTTTTAATTTTGTGGAAATGGAATCCGGTGATATAACTCGTCAATTTTCTGGACTAGGTACAAAATTTAATCAACGTATAGACGACATTGTATTTGCAAAAAACTTTGAACAAGTTTTAGACCAGCTTAGACTGCGTCATTCAGATATAGTTGATGAATTTAAAAAATCGACTTTTGTTACAGTTGATCCCGTAGAACTATTAGGGCATACAAAATCTTTTGAAAAACTTATGGACGATGTCCCAGACTCACAGCAACTTACGGAACAACAAAAACTTTTGCGCGCTTTAGGTCTTGGAGATGTTGCTGCTGATTTAAGAAGCACTGCTATAGTTTCGTATGGCAGTCAGGTAATGATTCGGGAAGAAGAGCCTTTAGCAAAGATAGGTACAAATACAGCAAAGATAAGAGTAAGAGAATTAATGCTTTTATCTGAGTCTATGGATATGGCTCTCCATGGCAGGCTTGGCATGACCGACCTCCAATTATCAGATCGCAATGCAGGTAGAAATAAAGCAAAAAAAATAAAAAGAATGAGAAACCGTCTTGCAAAAGACTTTATAAGAAGCAATCAAGGCTTATTTATGCCAGGCCATGAAATGGGCATTATATACCAACTGCATCAAATGGGGAAAGCTGCAGGCGAGCTTCAGCAGCCAATACTTGAAAAAGGTAGTAAATTTAACGCTATATTAGCTCATCTTGCTAATGAAGAAATAGGTACTGTAAAAAGAGTTAGTTCAAGAGACTTTAAAAAGCTAGGCAGTTCTGGCCATGCGGGTCAAACAATGTCTATGCCCGGAAAAGATCAAATCGTCGAAGACATAGAAGTTCTTAATGAGCGCAATATGACTGTGAGGGAAAAAAAAGAACTTAGAAGAGGTATAGATACTGAAAGAAGGCTTGTCAGTAAGGTAAGGCAGGGTCAGCTAACTCGTGTTATTGATAAAGCAAGTGTCGGTAGCGGCAAAGTATCTATAGGTCAGCTTGAAGAAACTGTTATGGGGCTTGTAAAAGAAAACGCTCAAGGAAGCGTAGCTGTTATATCAGATGAAGTTATGCTTGTGCAGGGACCTAATGGCCCCATGCTTATTCCATCTGCAAAAACTATGGGATTTAGATCAGAAAAAGGCTTTGTACGAATAAGTGATTATGTTAACAAAGACTATAAGGAGTTAGAAGAAGCAATAGGCGACTCCATTCAAAACGCTGAAAGTACCACAGAAAAAGCAAAAGCCTATTATCTAAAGATATTGCAAGACGTTGAGGCAATGGAATTAGATCGTTTAAAACGAGGCGGCGATTCTGAAGTGGTAAAAGAAAGAGCTGGCGATATAGAAACTAGGCTCAATAAACTATATGGATATTTAGCACAGAACAGTCTATCTAAGGCAGGAACTTTTTATAATGCAGAGCTTAGTTCTAAGTATGTGGATTTTGCAGGAAGATTTAGATTACAAACAGCGCCTGGATTAGAAGTATTTGAAGTTGGATTAACTGAAGGCGCATTAAGAAAAATGGCTGATGGCGGCAGGTATGGCCAGCAAGAAGCCCTTCAAACTAAAGGTTTTGGTATTGATGGTGTAATTGACAAGATAAGAAATGGCGAAGACTTTTTCTTAAATGTATATAGGGAGCCTATAGCTGGTGGTCGTCAAATGATGGCCATGAAAATTAAACTTATGGATGACTATCTCGAAGGAACCGATGAGTTTAATTTTGATCACAGTGCATTTTTGCATAAATCTATGGTCAAGTATGGTATGGATGGAGATTTTGATAAAGACTCTGTAAGTATATTTAGACTTAATAGTATGGCTGAAGGTGCCATGAAAGGAATTTATGAAGGGCAAAAACAGTTACTTGGAGATGTATTAGACGGACTTAAAGGCGCTGATAAGACATTATTGGAAGAAGCTTTTGGAACCAGCAATATAGGTATTCAGGAAGTAAACTCTTTAATAGAGCAACTTTCTGATCCTACTAGTAATTTAGCAAAAGAATCTGCCTCAGTAACTACCGATACTTTACGAATCAGTAGCTTTGACGCTATGATGAAAATTTCTGCTCATGGACATGCAACACCGCTTATAGAATCATTCTTAGGTGGCAGATCATATTTAGATCATATGATCGGCTTAAGCATGGATATGGCCCAAGAACAAAGTAGTAAACGTGTATTAATAGATAATATTGCTAGCTCACTTAGTTCTGAAAAAGGCCATCAATTTGAAGAGTTTATGAGGCAAGCATCTTCGCTGTTTATTAGAGACGATGCTACCGGTATATCAAGAATGGCAACTTATAACTATACTGATGCAAGGAACCTTGTTAAATATATGTTCCTTAAAAAAGCAGCACATGGAGACAGTAAAGATTTAGGTATAGAAATAGCAGACTTATTAATTAAACATGTAGATATGTTTAAAGACAATATTGGCGAACAAGATGCTATGGTTAAGCAGATTGTTGGCTCTGGAGAAAATATTCATGGTGAAACACGGCGTATGATAGATGAGTTATCAGACAAATTATTAACTGCTGCACAAGCAGATCTTCCTTTATCGGAAGCAGATCCGCAAACTGCCTCTTTATTAAATAGATTTTCAGGTCAGCCAATAGATGAAGCAAAAAAATCTGCAACAATTTTAGCTAAACAGATGCTATTTACTAATGCCATATCTGGTTTATTTTTGACCGATCCATCGCAGAATATACCTGGCGAACAGATGTTTAAGAATTATGTAACTGCCATGGCTAGGGTGGGAAATGCTGCCGAACTTTCTGGTGTTTCTGGTGCTATATCAAGATCAATGATTCAGGCAATGACAATGGATGAGGGTTTTATTGAAGAATTTGTCGATGATCCTTTAACTGTAGAGAGGGTTCATCAAGATATTAAAGAAGCTAAGCGAGCAGCCCTGGTTGTATCTGAACAAGATGCAGCATCAGATACAGTAGGTGGAGCAAGAGGTGTCGGGGGTGCTAGTACATCTAAAGGCGCTTATACAAATGCTCTTATAAGTGGTGAGTTTTTTCAGAAGTTTAGTCAAAGCAGATTTTTTAAACCTGCAGCATTTATAGCTGGTGGTTTAGCGGCTGTAGAAACCATTAGGGCAAGCATGAGCATGGTTTCTCCATTTGATGTACCTGCAATGGGCTATGCTACTGCTAATACAATGCCTCCGCCGCCTATAATGTCTAGTCCGCAAGATCCCACGTTTAATCCTGATGCTGTACAAAATACAAATATCATAAGACTTTCTAAAAATTACGGCCAAAAAACAAGGCTTAATGTTTCTGGCAAAATGGACGGCCCAATAGACTTTAGAGGAATAGCAAGCGAGGTGGGCTTAAATAATGGCTACATCGCTAATATTCAAGGTTCTTTTAATTACATGGGTAGTGATATAATAGGTCCTAATCAATTTGAGCAGTTTGTTGCTAATAAGATGGGGTCCAGTTTTTAATGGTAGTTAATACAGGCACAGCAATTACAATTGATACTGTTTTAGATTTTTTGTCAGATACTGGGAATCACAACTCAGGCCAGGAACCTGTTAGTAAAAGAGATGTGCTTGAAGGAATATTAGATTCTGACGGTAAAAAAGTAAATGTATTTATGCGCGCACAAAGTCTTATACAAAATAACTCTGGATTAACAGATGACCAGAAAGAACTATATGGAAATGCATTTAATGACTATTTATTAAATAATTCAGAGCTTGCCAGAAATGTTAACACAGATATACCTGATGTAAATGCCAGCTATGGAGGAACTTTAACAGGCGATTTTTACAGAAGTGTAGCTGAAGCAGGAAAAATATATACTGATCTATATAATAACGCAACTAATTTTGAAGGGGACTTGACTACAATAGGTTATTATTCAGTTGATGAATCAGAAATAGATTCTGAATATCCAAGGATTGTACCTAGCTCTATAAAAATACAAGAACAATTGCTTAACATGCCTATACCTACAATGAGGTCAAAAGCTAGCGGGCTTTCGCCAGACCATAGATCTAAACATATTGTTCATTTAGATATTTTATATCCTACTTTTGAATCTTTTGCTACAAATAAAGAAAATTACCCCAGTTTTATAAATATACTTAATATGTTTAAGTACATGCCAATTAACGGCATATTGTCTTCTTCTTTGTCTAGCTACTTTTTGTCCGAGTTTACTTTTCCTAGGTTATTTACTACGCTTAAAAAGTTTAGTCTTAATAAAACTGCTTTTAATAGCCCAGATATTGATTTTAAGGCAGAAGATGTAGAAGAACAAAAACGGCAGTATGTTTTAAATCAACTTCAAAATGAAAGTTTTTCTGATATAAAAAAGATGCTTGAAGATGAAGATCCATTATTAGATATAGGAATTAATGCCCTAACAGAATCATTATCTTCTAAGCATTATGATAGTTATTCTAATGCAGTATATACTGAAATGCAAAAAAATAACGTGTCTTTATCTGATATAAAATTTCCTGTACCTGTAGCATTTAAAAGCGCAAGTGTGCAAACAATGGAAGATATGCCAGGCGCAGTTTTAGCAAGATTTGCTTTTACAATAACCTCATCGACTGCTTTTCCACATGGCAGTATTGTATATAGAAAAAAAGACGGTTCAGCTTCTTTTGATGCTATTGATTGCTACTGGGGTCAAAAATATGTTCAGTTAGCTAGTAAAAGTCAAATTAAAGAATCAGAAGATATTATTACTGCATATAAAGAATCATATAAGCAAGGTAATAACACTGAGATATCTTTAAATGATATAGCACTGTATTATTCTGATTTAAATGAAGGAGTAATTAGCTACAATACTGCAGATTATGGTTCTGATGTAGTTTTAAAAAAGATATCAGGTGCATTTAATTCAAAATGTATTGAAATGCCTCTTATGAATTCTAAGTTTCCTCATGTGCAATACATGGGTGTTAACGATAATGGGTTTCAATTAGTATTTGGAGTTAAAGGCAAAAAAGCTATTGCAGATTTTATGCGTTTAAAAGCAAAAATGTTGGACTATGAAAAAAAGCAAACTATGCAAACTTCTTCTGCAATAATTGAAAACAAGTTTTTAAATAGCGTTGGAGTATATTTTGTTAGTCCTCAGTCAATTGCTTTAGAGTCTGACTCAGACAATCCAGATTTTTATCACTTAGTAATTACTTTTGCAGAAAATTCTCAGAAGTACGGATTTGAAGAAAAACTGGAATTAGAAAGCGGAGTTATACCTGCCGATACATTAGAAAATTTTAAAAAATATTTTTATGACTTATATAGAATTTGGCATCATATAAATTTTGTTAAACATGATAATAAAATTAGCATAAGTATTCCATCAGCTAATGGGCAAGTAGATAAAATTTCTATCGATGACGAAAAAAGCTATGAAATTATTAAGCGCTTAGATACGCTTATGTCGTCATTTTCAATAGAAAAAGAATATACAGACGATAGAACTCCTGGAATCTTTTCTCCCATGAGGGGTCAACACGATGTATATTACGGCCCTATATTTTATGGAATTATGGATGCTTATTCACGCAAAACTCAAGACAGGCCATTTGACGGATTAACGTTAAGTTATTTTCCTGAATTAGCTAAAGGAGATTTAATAGATCTTCTTGATGAATGGTTTGAAACAGATATAACTGTTATGAAAGATAATATAGAAGATTTTATATATGGAATTACTCAAGGATATAAACAACCAAGAGGCTTTTATCTGAATTATCATGGCGACTATTCTGTAACGGAAGGAAATAAACAGTTATTAGAATTGTTAAATTTTAAAGAAAGAAATCGGGTTGTAGTGCAATATGGGGGGCACTGGCCGTACGACTTGACAGAAAAGGTTAGACCGGAAGGATATTTAACCGAAGCCTATGACCTTTCAAACTATAAAAATCTTGTAGACATGTTTCATAAAAATGGCACTGCTATACCTGAAGAAGTATGGAATAGATCCTTTGACGCTATAGTCAAAAGAAAATTTACTAGAGGTATTGCCTCCCAATCATTTGTAGGTATAGAGCAAATGGATGCTGCGTTTGTTCAGCTAACTAGTATTATTTTCTCATTTAAAAATTTATGGAAAATGGTGCAATCAGAATTCCCAAATTCGCCAGGAAATACTATGTCGTATTTAACGCTTTATGAAGAAGGGGGAAATGCATTTTTTGAGGCATCAATTAATTTATCTGAAATGGAAAAAAAAGAAGACAAGGTAAATAAATTTAATAATAGAAAAATAAATTTATATTCAGACATGTACGCTCCTACTTATCAGCAATTACTTTTATCAGACGAAGGTTTTAGCCAACTTACTGGAGATGAATTTAATACAAAAGCGCTTGAGTGGTTAAATAAATTCGGGCCTAAACATGGAGACTCTGGAACTATTCCTGAGTTTAAAGATGTTTCTGAATTATATAATGCTCAATTAGATCCCCAAAAATATATTTCCAGTGTACTTAGTGTTGGACTAGACAATTATGTAGATCCTGATATTTTTTATGAGCGAAGACGCGATAAAAATTTAATGCATATGAGTCTTTTGCAAAATAAAACAGAAATTGATGAATCAGAAAAAGGAACTGTTCCGCTTGCTATTCCGGCGATAGATACAAATACTCTTCTTTCTGATGAAATAGCAGAACTACAAAGTATGAGGCCGGATGATAATAGGCCTATTGCAGAGTTTAAAGATGAAGCTATAGCCAATATTGTTGAAAAGCTTAACACATGTATAAGCGATGTTGCAAAGTCTATAGGAGAAAATATTACTAAATCTAATCCTAATATAAATGAGAATATAATAGGAAGTTTTGAAGGCATTGCAACAGTAGATGAAGTATTTGCGGATAGACTTGCTACACTTATGATAAATCAAAAAGGTCAGCAAGACCCCGTAGAAGAAACGGATTCTTCGCCAGACAATGTTATAAGTCCACTAAAAGTAATAAATATTCCTTTAATTACTAATCAAAAGCAGTTTATAGGTAGAATTATATGGGAGGGAGGAAAGTACAAAGTTGTAAACGATTATCAATTGTTTGGAGAACAAGTTAGTTATACTTCTGGAACAAAAGACTTTTCTTTTTCTGTATTTGATCCTGGAACACGTTATGAAAACGAAGAGCGGCAGTTATTACATATGCCAGATTTTGCTAATTCTATGTTAAAAAGTTTTCCTGCAGTTAGGCTGTATTTTATAGAAGAAGATGACGGAGGCGCTCATCTTAAAGACGACATATACGGTTTTAGCGATATTATTGAGTGCAATATTTCTTCTCATATGTATGACAATGATATATGTAGAATGAAGCTTGCTAATTTTGGCGGCGTACTTAGTGAAATGAATTTTACAGATTATGAGTACTATGCCGGATACACAGATCTTGATGGAAATAAAAAATCAGTAAAAGTTGTAGATGATGCAGGAGAAAGATTTTTAAGAAAAATTGCTTTACGTCCTGGAATTCCAATCATGGTGAAAATGGGGTATGGCAATAATATAGATACTTTAAAAACTGTTTTTACTGGAGAAATTTCTGAAGTTAAACTAGGTGAAGTTGTAGAAATAATTGCTCAGGGATATCAGACTGAATTACATCATGAGTATGGCGGATTTTATGAAGAAGCCATTTTTGAAAATAATACTTTATTTGAAAACAATGAAGCAGAGCATAAAAAATTCGGGTTTTTAGAGATTCTTAATTTTATACTCCTTGGCGACACAATAAATAATAAAACAGGTATAGTTGCTAGAAATAATATGAAACATTTAGGAACTCCTATAAGTTTATATTCAGCATTTGAGGGATTTTTTGGTAATCCAAATTTTAAGTATACTTATGGGGATGCCTATAAAGATTTAGGTCGAATTTTTGGAAAAAATTATAAAACGATGTCAGAGGTAATTGCGTCTAGTTCTGGCGAAATGTTTAATTGGTTTGATAGTTTTATTGAATCAAGATATACAGGATACAAAGGGACCGACTTAAGTAGAAACATTTACGTAAGCTCTGGAAATAATACTACAATAAATGTAGCTAGCGAATGGCTAGTAGTGAATGGTCCAACTATAGATGGGTTGCGTGAAGTTGTCAGATATATGCCAAATTTTATTTGCACAGTAATTCCTTATGGTAAAGACGCGACCCTTTTTATAGGAGATCCTAATCTTCCTTATCAGTATAGGCCGGCTACAAAGATTGAAAGTAAATTTAATGCTAAAATTAATGCCTTTACCAGGGCCTATAGTGATCAATCTAGGTTAGGTGAAGCTAATATACCGTATCATCGTTTTATAAGTCAGATAAATAATGAGGCTAAAAGAATAAAGACAAATATAAAACTTGCATTAGATCATGAACAAATTGATAAGCAGATTGATTACAAAGAACTTAAGCCTATGCTTGGGTTTATGGTCGACTCCATAAAAGATAGAAAAAGCCCTAAATATGATTATCAGCAAAATCAAAGTAGATATATGCAAGTTTCAGAGAAAATGAATAATATTGAAGCAATGATAGGAACGGATGTTTTTGCTGACCTTTTATACAATTATTTTGGTGTAAATCCTAGAGGTACTGCGAAACCAGAATCAATAATTACATTTGCAAGAAATTTAGTCAATTATTACTACAAAGTATTTCCCTATACGCTTGGATTTACTGTAAAAGAACGCT
>WLWF01000664.1_pt1 | contig 32270 bp, 48 predicted proteins | sample 6718331 | NCBI WGS metagenome assembly WLWF01 (sample SAMN12718692, study PRJNA515312) | sponge metagenome | isolation source: marine sponge | host: Mycale hentscheli | place: New Zealand: South Island, Marlborough, Capsize Point | collected 2003-05-01 | reverse complement strand
TTGCTGAAATAGTGCCATCAGCTATCATATAGTTAACTGCAATTTTAGCAGAACTTACAGCACTTTTATATACGGCATAATGTGCAGGAAAAGCACCACCTGTACCGTTAGTTACATAAATCTCATTAGTTTGTCCTACAAGAATTTCTCCGACATCGTTTTTAAGTTCAAGTGTATCGTAAGTAGAATTATAATTTGCGTCTGCAATATTGGTTAATGATGCGGTTGGTGAATTGTTGAAATTCAATAGGTCTACCGCCTCAATTTTCTTATCGTTAGCATCGAGATTGCCACCTAGAACTGGGCTTGTATCATCTTCAACACTAGATATGCCACCTGCATTATTTAGTTGTGTTTGAATGTTACTAGTAACCCCATTTAAATACTGAAACTCCGTATTCGATATTGTGCCATTAGCAATTTTAGTTGCATCAATATTACTTGGGAGTCTACTAGCATTAAGAGTACCACTTGATATGTTACTTGCGTTTGTTGTATCTATATTACTTACATTTCCCAAACCAACATCTGTGTTGCTTAAATTTAATGCGGTTTTAAGCGTTGTATCAATGTCCAAGTCTTCTACATCACCAGACAATGCACTTGTTCGACCTTTAACTGTTCCTGTTGCAACGTGTGCCATTTTAGCATTTGTTACCGCCTCATCAGCAATAGTTAAAACAGTACTACCAGTAACATCACCTGTGTGAGTTGCGTTACTAACTTTAGAATTATTAGTCGCTATATCTGACTCCATTGTGTCAAGGTCTACCGCCTGACTGACTGTTATATGGCCAAGCTTAGTTTGTTCTGCGCCGGTTATTGTCGTCGGCTTGTTTTGTATAAAAGAATCAGATGCGTTATTAGTTTCAGTCCAATTGGATTGCACGTTAACTTCTGCACCAGATTCTATTCCATCTAATTTAGTATTATCACTCGAAGTAAAGTGCTTATTTGTTGCTGTCTCAGCTACATCCTCAAGGGTTAAAGATCTAGTCTCTGATTGATTACTCGAATTACCAATAAATACATTTCCGTCGTCTAAATTAGGTACGTCATTAGTACGTCCAGCACCACCGACTTTAATACTTCCTGCAGTGGCATGACTTCTCATAACCTTGCCGATATTCTGAATAAGTGATGATTCCCCACTAGGTTTAGTTGCTGTTAGTGTGCCTGTTGTAGATATATATAAAATATCTCCTTGGCTATACGATGACGTGTCTAGTCCACTTAGTGTTCCAAACGTGACCACATTAATATTTGCGTTTGAATTTACTGTTTCTGATGCCAATCCAAAACAAGGCATTTTGTTAGCATCGTCTGCATCAGCAATAGATACAATCGGTTTATTACCAGAAATGTCGTCACCCGATATGTAGACTGGATCACCTTTAGTTAAGGCTTCACCTGCTTTTGCTTGGAATATGGTTGCCCCTCGCATGTTACCAATCAGCGTTGTGGCTGTTATCTCGCCCGTTATATCAATATCGCCTGTACCTATAATATTATTCGAATTTAAATCTAAGTCACCGCCAAGTTGCGGCGTATTATCTTCAACAACACTATCTATACCGCCATCAGGATTATATATCTGTGTCATGCTGAAATACCCACTAGATTTTTACTTCCACTTGAACAAATTGCATTTACAACACCTGTGTATTTTGGATCATCAAGTGTTAAGGATCCACCTTTTTTATTGAGTCTAATCCCACTATTTAATGTGGCGGTGGCTCCTAATGCTATATAAATATCCTCATCACTATCGTTGACTAATATTAGTAATTTTCTGCTAGAGTTAGCGGCTAAAACCTGCGTATTGCTAGAGCCTACTGATACATTAAAATTAGTAATACTAGTTACTTCATTAACAGTTGTTATTGCTGAAATTTGAGGTACAAACGGGTCTGCATCCGTACCTGTGCCGGACGATTTAAAAAATTTTATACCTGTTTGCGCTTTAATATCTTGAAAGTTAGACATAATTAAAAATGGGCAGTGGCATATAGCCACCACCCAAGAATATTATTAAGATGCTGCGATCTTAACCTTATTTCCAGACAATACAATAGTAGCTGATCCACCGCTTGTAGCAGTTGAAGCAATTCCTACAGATTGTGCGCCTTCAGCAGTAGAACCAGAAGAACCACCGTCTAATTTTAGGCCAGTTCCAGCATTAAGTACTTCTGCATAGTCACCTGCAGCAAATGTATCAGTAGTTGTTACAGTTACACTTCCTTTGTATGGTGCCCAGCAATAGTAACCTGAAGTTACTGCAACTTGTGGTGCAACTACAGTTGCTCCTGAGTCACTTGTAGCTGGTGCTTTTGAAATAACTTCACTACCTGCGGTATTAGAAGTAGAAAGCTGGTACGGTTGATACTGTGTAAGTGCTCCGTGTGACTTAATGTAAACGTATTCTGGTTTAATTGCACCAGAAAAAGATACATCAACATATTGCGCTCCTAAGTCGTATTTACGAGTTGAGCTTGGACTTGTTAAATCGTCTGTGTCGATTGATTGAATAAATGCCATTGATTTTCTCCTTTCTAATTAATTTTTAAGATGTTAAAGATTTAAATACACCGTTATAACGACGAGCGGTACAAATCATGTTACCAACTAAGAAAGTTTGGTTAGTTTGTATTGCTTGGTTTGGAATTCGTGTGTTCCCATCCATTATTGTATCTTTACCTTCGAAGCCATACTTATAGCACATCTTTAACGTTGGAGTTGATAAGATATACAACTCGTTGTCAGCAGTAGACCCGTCGGCTGATCCGGGGCTATATTCGTCTACGAACCAGTTGATGTTGTTGAACTTGCATCCTGCAAATCCAGCACCTAAATCTTCACTGTCGATAAAACGCTGATTTGATTGCTGAGAAGCTAAAAACTTAGCCTGTACGAATGAGTTAGAAATCATCATGTCAGGTGCATAAGAACCAATTTCGTTTCCATATCTTTGACCAGTTGCAACTAGCTTACGAACAACTTGGTTTAAGTTAGCATAGTTAATTATGTTAGTAGATGTGTCTATTTCAGTTAACCAAGTAGAGATGTCATCTAAGTCAGTGTTAGTAATTCCACCATAAGCAGTTCCTGAAGCTGCGAAAATATCTGCAAAGCCGTTAAATGCATTACCGTTTGAATCTGAACCCGTACCGTACATAGCTTCTGATAATGTACGAGTAGCTGCATTTTTTGCACCTTCAATTTTAGCAACGATCAAAGACTTAACTGCGTTTGCTGTGTTGTCAGTCTTGGTAAAATCTTGCAAAGTAAAAGATACATTATGATAAAAATATTTGAAATCGAAATTAGCCTTACTTAATTGCTGATTAGCTGAAGTATCAATAGTACCATAAAGGCCGTCGAAAAAACCTTGAGATTTATTCTCCGCAATTTCAACTGGTTGGCTAATTTGTGTACCGCCTGATACATATTCTAAGTTTGGTTTTTTTGAAAGCCTGTTAAATAGTGCGTTTGCTTTTCCGAACTGGTCTGGTATTTCCGTACGGATAGCGTCATGTGCAACTGCTAAAGCTTCGTTTAATTGGTCCGCTGATAAAGCCATTTTATTCTCCTTTTATTGATTTAAAATCTTATCCAGAGCTGATTTATAAGTAGATTCCCCACCAACAGCAGGTCTCTGCTTATTGGCACCAGTAGCTAAACTTTGTGTATTTGCTGATTTTTTTAGTGCATTTTCTGCTGATAAAGCAGAATTAGATTCTAATATTGTTGGCAAAGCTTCAGATTTAAAATATCGTGACCAATATTCTCGAGGTATGTTACCTTGATTCATGTGCTCGATAAACTGTTGCTTATCATATTTCAAGTTATACTTGCTTGCTAGTTGATCAATCTCAGAAATTTGAGCGTCTTCTTGCTGCTTATAATAACTATTTAATGCCTGCTCTTCTATATTAGATTTCCAGCTTACTAACTCATTTAACTGACTTACGTTTGGGTCTTCTTGTTTAACCGCTTGCTCTGGTTCGACATTATTATATTTGTTTATGACTCCTAAAAGTTCGTTTCCAATTTGCTCATGATTAAACAATTCTTCAACTGCATTATAGTCGTCACGAACCTTATGAAGATCTTCGACTTGCTTCTTATAATCATTAATCTGCTTGTCAAAGTCACCTTGCCGTTTTTCGTGATAGCGTAAAGATTCGTACATTTTATTAGGGTCTTTCGACCAATGCTCTTCGTATCTTTTATCGCCTTGCCATGAATTTGTGCTGCTTTCAACTTGTCCAGCATTATCACTTAAAGTGTCTACGTCATTACCTTGGCCAAAGCTAATTTGGGTGGATTCTTGTTCGACTTGCTCCTCTGTGACTTTTTCTTGGATGTCTTCTGCCATTAGTGCCTCCTAAGATTTATTTAAGACAACGCTTTATCAAGTTGATATTCGTACCCTCGATTAACAGCTGATTCTTTTTCCTCATCAAGCTTTTTGCCCGAGATTCTTACAATACAACTATCAAGAGCCATCATCGCCTCTTTTGCGTTACCTTTACTAATAGCGTCCTTGGCTTCCTCTAATTTAGAAACCAATTCCATAGGCGTATACCCGCCAAAGTCTTCTAGAGTAAACTGTAGTTTTTCTTTTTTTTCTTCAACTACTTCCTCTTTTTTTTCAATTACTTCTTCTTTATCGTCTTTTCCTACGACAATCATAAATCCTTGTTTTTTATCTTTATCCATTTTGTTTGATATCCTCCTGCCAAAATTTGGTCTTCAAAATAATCTATAAATTCTTTAAAGTTATTTTCCTTCAATAATTTCTATTAATTGATCTTTTCGTAACTTAACAAGATCCCCGCTTGAATCAATTTTAGCGGCCAATGCAATAAGATCATCCTTATTCATTTTTTTAAGGTTGCGAGCCTGAGAGGTGTTGTCAGGCTCTTTAGTATGACTGTTATTTACAACCTTTTCTTCAAAAAGAACTTTAGCAAGTGACTCAGCAATAACTAAATATGCTTCATCAAATAAAATTTTATAATGTGGCTCTTGATAACCTAATTGCCCTGCTGGATAAATAGCATCAACGTAAAACTTTAACTTAATGTCATCTTTTAGCTTTAACGGCTTGCCATATATAAATTTCATAATTAAATTTTAAATTGCTTAGTGCGTCACAGTCATTTTACTGTATATAACTAAGGATTCGCTTTGTGCACTAATAATAAATTATAGTGAAATGTCTTAGACACCTTTGTAAACTAAAATATATATATGGATAATCCTTTTTTGGAATACTTAAACAAGCTAAAAAGTAAGGCTACTGGTGTCCCTACGCACAAAAGATTTGCAAAGTTTGAAAGATATTTTAAAGGCAACGTTGCTCCTACTGTTGGTTATGGCAAAGATGGTATGCCATTAAAGGGTAGTGACGCTTCTTATTATAATATTATTAAACCCATCATAGAAACTAAAGCTACTACGGCATTAGATGCTATGATTACGACTAATGTTAAACCTGCTAACTTATCTCATCAAACATTTGATAATTTAAAACAATTAGAATCAATTGCAGATATACTTAACGATTGCTGGGAGAACGTTAAAAAGAATACTGGCATGGATAATATTTCACAAAAAATTATACGTGACGGCCTTATTAACGGAATAGGAATTGCTAAAGTGTTTTGGAATCAGTCAGTAGATAATGGGTTAGGTGATGTTCGTATAGAACGTGTTAACCCAGTTGATTTTTATCCAGAACCAAATGCTACAACAATAGAGAACTGTAATTATATTTTTGTAAAACGATACTTTAGTCGATTCGACTTAATTAATGAATATAAAAATAGACCTGATGTGCTACAAAAAATTGATAAATTAACTTCAGAGTCTACAAAAATTACTGACACTGATGAAAAGCAAACTGACTTAGTTGTAAGTATGGAGAACTCAGAAGGCAACACAAAAAATAATGCTCAAGGCTATATGAATGAAGGGTCTTTAGTCCCTTCTAATACGACTGAAAACATTGTTTTATGGGAATGTTATTTAAAAGACGATACTGTTCTTGTTCCATTAAATAAAGACAGCGGACAAGAAAAAGAAATGAAGACAAAAGAGCGTTTCAAGTATCCGAATGGTCGTTTAATTATATATTCTGAAAAAGAAATATTAGACGACAAACCTATTGATTACCCTTTTGGATTTCCGTTTGAAACGTTTAGTCCTACACAGTCAGATAGCTTAGTTGGGTTCGGCGATGTGGAAGATCTTTGTAGCACGCAAGATAAAATTATTGATGCGTATTACAAGTTGCAGCAATTACTAATGAAATACAAATCTTTCTTAGTAGTACAAGAAGACTCTATTCCAAGAAATACATTAGAAAAGAATTTTGACATTGTTTACTCTGTTCCTGGTAGTGCTGGTACACCTCCTATCCTTGTGAGCAATAAACTTACACAAGATATACAAATTGTAAGACAGCATATACAAGACTTAAAACAAGATGCATACAAAATTGCTCGTATTAATGAAATTATGCTTTCTGGTGAGCGTCCAGTTGGTGTTAATAGTGGACAAATGGTAAGAGATCTTATCGAATCGCCAATGTCATCTATTAGAGAAATACAACGCAACTTTAAAATGTTTTTAACTGGTATAAGTAATAAAGCAGTTACGTTAATACAGTTGTATTACAACCAGCCTAGAATTATACGTATGGCAAGTGGTAGTCAATTTGCATCTATGCAGCCAGATGAAATGGGACAAATGCAAATTAATATATATGACAGAGATATGATCACTAATGAGTTGTTAGCTATCGACACAATTAAAAGCGATTTAACTCTAGGTGAATATGAAGTGGAAATAACTGCTGGTAGTTCATTACCTCAGTCACAATCTGCATTAGCAGCTACGACATTACAATTAGCCAATCAAGGTATATTCGGCGATATTAATGACCCTGACGTAAAAGAATTAATATTGCGTACGTTGGATTATCCAAATTACAGAGCAATTATTAATAAACAAAAAGAACAAAGAGACGAAGCAATGAAGGTTCCAATTCCTGAGCCTGATTTTAATAATTATATTAAAAACGTAAATATGTCTTTAAAAGATATTGTCGAATTAATATCTTTACTTCCAGTAGAACAACAGGCATCCGCAATTAATACTATAACAGACTCACTTGGACTTTATCAGCCAGTAGTTCCTCAACCGCCATTCAGTGAATATAATACAGTTGACACTACTGGCACACCTCCATATATAACCGGTATAGGATAATGCTAAGTGCGGAAAAAAAGTATAAGCGCTATGACCGAAGTACAAATAAGAAAATGTCTGAATATAATCGTGCCGGCGGTAATGTTGCTCGCCCTGTACGTGATGTGTCTAAAGCTAATCCAGCTAGGAAATTTACTCGAGGAAAATTTTTATTACGTAAAGCTACTCAAATACTTAAAACAATGCCAGCTTTAAAAGATAAAGAAGGTCGCCCAACGCCTAGTGCAATGCAATTTAAACGCTGGGATGCCCCAATGCCAAAAAATATGTCTGACGTACGTCGTCTAAAACAAATTGGCAAAAATATCGTAGAAAAATATAAAAAATAATTACGCTTCTTGTAGCTTTTTAATTCTGCGATAAAATGTAGGCACTGAAACACCTCTAAAACTACATGCCTCACGTATATCAATGCCGCTTTCAATATCTTTAACTACAAGCTTAACTCTATCGTTACTTATTTTTAGTGGTCGACCTGTTAACCTTCCTTCACGCTTTGCCTTTTCTCTCCCTGCGGCTGTTCTTTCTAATATACATGTCCGCTCATGTTCAGCCATTATTGCTAAAAACTGTGCAAACATTTTTCCAGACGTGGTAGCTGTATCAATGCCTTCATGAATTGATTTAATATATATTTTATTTTTACTTAGCGTATCCAATAATTTTATTGTGTCACTCGTACATCGTGATAGTCGGTCAAGTGTAGTTACAAGTAGTGTGTCGTGCTTTTGTAAGTTTTCTAAGCAATCTTGCAAAGCTAATCGTGAAAGGTCTTTACCTGACTTTTTCTCTTCATAAATGTATCGAGCACCGTTTTTAAGTAATGCATTTTTTTGTATGCTCAAATCTTGATCAGTTGTGCTAACTCTTGCGTAACCGATAATCATAAAGTTCCCTTTAAATCTAAAATAAAAGTTTCCACTTTATTTATAAATTCACTAACATTAATATCTTCAGCATATGGCTGCTGTACATTACCTACATGGTATTGCTTTTTTTCTTTAAATAAAAATGCTACCAATTCCCTATCTATTAATTTAACGTCTTTTAATTTAAATCCTGGGTTTTCGTAAATATACCGATTTATCTCATTCTGAAAATCTTTATGGTCCATGTAATCATTTTCGTTACCTGGCTCAAGGTTACTTATTATTTTTATCATATGCAATCACTCCTTGATATTATGATAAGCCTTTTTTTGTAATTTGTAACTTCTATTCTCATAAATAGCACTTTTTTATGACTTATAAGAATATACTTATGATAATGGCTTATGAGAATGATATTTACGTATAAAAAAAATATATATGAATTTACTCTGTTATTTATTAAAAGTTATAATTTATGAGAATAAAAAAGTAAGGGCAATGCTATAAAATGAAACAGGAAAAAACATTGCCCACAAATATGTTTTACACTTTAATTATAAGATTTAATTACTTGTATTTCAATTATACATAATACTTAAACCAAGTGATTTAGTTATGTTTTTGACTTGATGCCAATACCCTTTAGGAATAAATAAGCTTTCACCTGGATTTAAAGTAATACAATCATTTTTAATTAATTTGCAATCAATTGTATCGCAAGCGAAATGATCCCATTCTTTATTTTTTTTTGTTTTTATATGTTGGTTAGGATTTATTAAAATAAATTCTTTTTTGCCTCGCAAATTACAATATATGTTATCACCGTAATCATAATGTAGTTTTGTTCCAATATTTTTTGGGCCAAAATATAAACTTACTTGTGGCAGTTTATTAATATAAACTGGTATCTCAACATCATCAGCTAATTTATTACATGTTTTTAAAATGTTTATTTGTGCTAAGTAAACACTATTTTTATCTATTATTTTTGTGTAATTTTTAAAAGTTGTTTGTTTTGTTTTTGTTTTAATTATGTCACTAATATGTTCGTAGTCTTCATATGGTAAATCTATATTATCAAATGTATTACTTAAATACTGTAAATTCCACTTACTATATGCTGGCATTTTATTAGCGTAGTTTTTAATTATTGCAGGACATTTTTTTGTGTGTCCTAACACACCAATAAAAGATTCTAAATTGTTATATTTTTTTATCATCGTACACCCAATAATGCTGTTTATTATTTATTATAACAGTATCATTCGGTTTTAACGGATCGAAATGGTAATTATTTTCACTGTCAAATATAGTAGTGCTTTTGTTTTTGCAAAACAATATTGCTTGCTGTCTTACAATTCCTTTTTTTAATGCTTTACATAAACTTGCTTGATGATAATTTTTTACTATATTTTTATCTCTATTTTTAAATATAATTGCATTGTTTTTTTTGTATTTAAATTCTTCCATAACTGGAAATTCTTCTGGTAAAAAAGGGCCATTACTTTTTTGTGGTAATTTTTCATTTCTTTTACCTAATAAAATAGAATATCGATCAACGCTGCCTGTTTCAGTTAATGGTAGCGCAACAGTGTAATTACATATATCACAATGCATTTCAGCAGGCATAAAATATTTATTATGTTTTACATAATCGGCCTGTATTCTAAATTCGTATTCATAATTTATAAAATCAACATTATTTTTCAAACTAAACTCTTTAAAAAATAAAACCATATTTATATATAGGTCGTATGGCACTAAATTATTAATTAATAATAGTTCATCCTGTATTTTTTCATGTTTTGAAAAATTACCTGTTTTTATATAAAATACTTTTTGGTGATTTACATCTTTATTAATTATAAATGTTGGGCTTTTTTCTAAATCAATAAAGTCTTGTTCGGTAATATTAATATTAATATTTTTTTCGTCTAATAAAAATTCACTCATAATTTTTCACATATATATCACTTAAAGTTTTTACTGATAAATTACAATATTGCGTTGCTGTACTAGTTAAGCTGTCATTCTCACTTAATTTATTACCAGGTGCCCCACCTCCACATATTGAATACAAGCTACATTCATTCATACAATTTTTAACGCCTGTAAATATTTTTTTGTATAATTCAATAAACTTTTTATTAAATAATAAATCGTTAAATGTGCTTATATTTTTTACATTATCAATCATAAATTCACTACCTGCACTTTCTGGAGTAAAAAGATTAATATTGCCATTTAAATCTATAGTTACTAGTTCAAGTGGCTTATTTTCTTGATTCCGAAATATTTCATGTATATTTGCATTTGAAATATACTGCTCTAATGTTTCAAATTCTCTTATACGAATATTTAAATTGTTTTTTTTAATTTTTTTATAGATTTCATATAATTCAATATAAAAACTTTTATACAATTCATTGTATTCATTATCGACATCATTTTTAACATTACCAACAGTCTCAAAAATATTAAACGCTATATTACTTGTATATTGGGCTAAATACGTAAAAACTTTTTTTGGATTTTTTAAAACTTCTTTAGTTAAAACAGTTATGCAACCAAAATTTAAATTGTTTTGTAACATTAAATTCATGCCTCTTTCAGTTAATGCATGTGTAGATTTTTTATTCCAAGATTGTCTATAGGCATCGTGTATTTCTTTTGGCCCATCAATAGAAACACCTATACCAATATTATATTCAATGAAAAAATTAACCCATTCTTGATTTATTAAAGTTGCGTTTGTTTGTATAACATATTTATGCCGGTGACCTAAAACATCTATAGCTTTTTTATAGTAATCTATAGGTAGCATTAAAGGCTCACCAGCATGAAAGTTTATTGTTAAATCTTTAACTATACTGTTATCTATAACCTCACTAATTTTTTTTAAAGTTTGAATAGACATGCCATCATTTTTATTGTGTGGCATTCGTGAATCCTCGCTTAAATAGCAATATGTGCAATTCATATTACATTGTGGCGTTGATTGTAAAATTAAAATTTTAACTGACAATTTTTAGTTATCTTTTATTTTATTAGTAAAGATTTTATTTCGTCGTTTTTTAAAAGTTTTACTGAGTCACATGTAGAATTTACCCAGTTTTCCCAATTTTTCCATGGCATTTTCTTCTCTTTATTTTTTACTTTATCTTTAGATTTGTCATCTAAATCTTTTTTTATATTTTGTAAATTTAAATTAATTGGGTTTGATTTAAAACTAGCTAATTTCATTTTTGTTTTCTCCTAAATTTTTGAATATAAAAATTATAAACAATACTATAAATTTGTGTCAAATTACTAAATTTTTATAAAATAATCCAGTTTTAAACGTATTGCCGAGTTTAGCAAAACGATAAATATACTTAAAGTCGTATAAAATATAGTTTATACGGTGTATAGTTTTATTATATAAAATATAAAAAAAAGGATTTACACTATGAAAATTTTACTTATTCTTATGTTAACAGTAACATCTTTAACTTATGCTGATACATACGTTAATGGCTATTACAGAACTGACGGCACTTATGTTAATGGCTATTATAGGTCTGATTCTAACGGAACTGTTAGAGATAATTACTCTTACAAAGGAAATACAAATACTTATACAGGTAAAAAGGGTACAAATAAATATAAAAACGATAGAAGTAGCGGCTATTATTACAGCTATTAATTAATAACTGCTTAATATTTGTAATGAAAATACAAATCACTTAATAAGTTTATAGTATTTCTTATTTGTTCGCCTATAAACCTGAAAACAGTTCTTATTGATAATCCGTCATTTTTGCCTATAATTAAAAAATAGCCGCCATTTTTTTTCTTTACTTTATTTATATGTTCTGAATTTTTTATATTGGGTTTTTGGCGGCTAACACACTAATAATAATAGTATTGTAAAAAATAAAAACGTTATATATATTTTTGCAATAGAAGTAGTTTGCGTCTATAATTATATACAGTAAATTGTTGTCATAATTTGGCATGAAAATGTTATATAGAAATAACAGCAATCTTTTGGCCCAGTCAAATTAAATCGCAATCACTATATTACTGGGCCATCAACTTTTTATAAATATATTCTAATAAAATAATATTTACAATTTATTTAGGATCAAAAAGTATAAAGTTATTGCTATTTGTATATCTACAATCGATGTGTAACCAAGAAACATTACGCTCAATTGCTTTAATATAAGGATAGTTGTACCGGTTATTATATATATGTTGTCTCATTTCCTCAGCCGACATATGTGCACTTATAATATCAACAGCACGACCGAACGTATGTTGACTTGTAGGGCTATAGTTTTTCATGCCCTCTACACGTAATCCTGACTCATGCCTGTTTCCGCCGTAGTGCCAATTGTTTATCGTTAGTGGGATACCTAACTCATCTCTAAGCTTTTGACATGTTTTGATTATACGATCATCCAAATACTTTAAAGCTCCATGTCCGTATTTATCCCATGTTTCTTTTGATATAAATTCAGTAAGCTTAAAATTTTTTGTTAAGTTATCCATTAGTTTACATTTAAGAATATCATATGTAGCGAAATTAAATTACCATTTTCAAATTCAATTACTGCTTCATCTAATATATCTTCAGACTTAGCATAAAAGTCGTAATTTCCATTTTGAGGACTTATATAACATATTTTTATATCTCTTAAATCCCAATACTCGAGGTCGTTTATTTTAGTCTTTATCATACAGTTTATAAGCTGCCCAAAGTGCGCCAGCACCTGTAATAATTTGTCGTGCTAAATCCTCTGGTAACCAATTACTAAGTAATAAAACTGCTATGCCTGCTGCTTCAGCACTTTTCTTTTTACCCTCAATAACAACACGATCTAACACGCTGTTTAATAATTTATTTAAATTCATTTTTCTATCCTTAGTGATTCCATTTATTCATTAGTTCTTTTGTCGCCTTTTCAGCAATGTCACGATTTTTTTGTATTGCTGCAGCTTCTCGACGTTTTTTGTTTTTAGCTATTTCGTTGTCATGTTCTTCATGTGACAGGTAGGTTAACCCTTCTTTTTTTTCGACATTTTTTATTTGAGCCATAGACAATCGTTCTGTACCGCCTCTAGGATCTACAAACTCTGTGAAGCCATGAACTGATACATTTGCATTACCAAAATACTGTTTAACGTTTGTCGATTTACATTCTGAACAATTGACATGATGTTTGTCATTAAGACTAAAATAAAAATCTTGTATACTATTACATGAAAAGCATTTGTAACTATATAGTGGCACTTTGTACCTCAAATATTTTTTTTAAAAAAAACTGCTTCATTTCATGTTTCCTTTTTTCGTTAGGATTTACTTCTTTTCCGTTAATAACCTTATAGAACATTTCTTTACTAATATTAAACTGCTTCGCCACATAGTCAGGCCCTAGATCTGATTTTTGATAAAGGTCTTCTAACTCATCAGGGCTTATACCTGCCTCAATATATTTATTAGCTACCATTTGATTAAGCGTGTTTTTAACCCAGGAAAATTCGTTGCGCATTTCTTGAAATTGGTTACTTATAACTTGCATTTGATCGTATAAGGCATAATTTGTGGTGTTGTTTTTAATATCATTTATATCGTTAAATAATTGTCTGTAAAGTTGTGTTAATTGATCTACGCTAAGAGGTGCTTTAACTGTAATATCTTCTAACGCCTTTTTTTTAGTTGCAATATGAAAATCAATAGATTTGTTTAATACTTGTTCAACTACATTATTGATTCTTCCGTCGATAGATTTATTTATCGATTTAAACATGTCACCTACCTCTGATCTAAGATTATTAATTGCAACTGCTGCATTTGGGTCTTTCATTTTTTCTCCTTAATATTTTTTTGGTTTTTTCTTTTTATTCATTTAGGCTCTTCCTTCCACGTAATCACGTAATGTAGGTCTATCGTCAGTGATTCTAAATGCGTCTGCTGGCGACTTAACTTTTATGTTTTTCATATGCCTAATAGCATACTGAACTGCGTCAACTGAGTGATCGTCTTTTTTAACAACTTTTAACTCATCATTGTTAGCGTGAAGCGTATCTACGTATCTATAATTTTTATGTTGATCAATAACGTAAGGAATATGGTCAAAAAACATTAATTTATTTTGCCAAAGCAATTTATTGATTAACAATATGTTTCCTGACTTTTCTTTTTTTGCTTCAATTAATTGTAACCCTTCTGCCAGCAAGTCTTTCCACCAAGAACCGTAATCACGATCCGCAACCTTCATACTGTAATCAGCAATAATTGGCATTGGCCCATATTTATTGCAAGCATCTACAATCTCACTAACTAATGGTTTAGATTTATGCCATTCGTCATAAGTATATATATTGCCTATCTCATCTTTAGCTAAAAAAACAATAGATGTATCTACGCGCGTACCATGGTCTAATCCTATACACTTATACCAATGTTTATGTATGCGTTGCTTAGGTATTATGTGATGATCCATCAAGCAGTCATATACAGCATTTTGTACGCTATCCCAGTTACCCTCTAAAAACTGTTTTATATAGCTGGGTGGGTAATTCTCTTCCATGTTTTTTATATAATCGCTAGGTAGATTTTTTTTATTACTATAAGTACTTGCACGAATATACACACAATCATCTGGGAGTTTTTGATCATGATATCGCTTTTTGCACCAACCAAAACGTGGGTTGCCCTCTGTAAATATAAGCTTTTTAGGTAACGCAGTGCCTCTTAGTCGACCAAGTGCACCAAGAAAGTGTTCTTCTTTAAGTTCTTCTGCCTGACACATAATAACAGCGTCAAAACTACTTGATAAAATTTTTCTTGGATCATCAAAAGATCTAAAAATTATTCGACTATTATTATTAAAATGAAACTCATTGTCAGCTTTAGCATGAACATAACTATATTCTTCAGGCGGAAAAGCCTCTTTAAACTGTACAATGCAAGTATCTTTTAACTGTCTATATGAGTACCTCGTCATTAATAATTGCACGTCCTGATGCTGTGAACATAGATAATACGCAATGATAATAGAAATAAAACTTTTGCCTGATCCGTAACCACCCCAGAAAGCAATCTCTCTAGGGCAATCATCACGCATAAACATTTCTTTAGTAAAAACGTTAGCAAATATTTTACTCTGATTTTTATTAAGTCTAATTTTCATTTAAGAATATATTTAAACCCTTAAGTTCATTACGCTTATACTGTTTCCGTTTTTGATTTGTACGATCAAAAAATGTATATGTGTCGTAAGCTTGGCCATTTGAACACTTTCCAAGAAACACCCAATCAATAACGCAACTATCAAAGCGGTATTTTTTGCCTTTATTAAAAACATTCATAGCCTATGCCCTGCAACCTCTTCTTGTTCTTGTGAGCGATCGTAAATATCTTTTAAGTTTTCTTCACGCTTTAATGCGTTAACAGGATCACGAAAGCTTTTCCAATAAAACGTCATTCGTAATGTAAGTAATGTGTTTAGTATTATTGTTCCTGAAATTACTGCACACAACAAAAGAACGTAAAAAACATTCCATAAATCATAAATAATTCTCTCTGATAAGGTTAATATCATTCTGCTAACTCCTTTGTTTTTGTTTCAGCATCATAGGTTAATACAATTTCATGTTTAGGCTGTATCATTAATTGCTGATCGTATTGCTCATAGCCACGGTGTTTACCTCGGGTTTTTAAAAAGAAGATGGTGGCTGCTGCATTTCCTTGATTAATTTGCTTATATAAAGACGACTCAGCCATATCAATAACTATCTCTCCAACTGATTCACATGCAAGCCTATATTTTTCATCTTGCCGCAGCCATTTGTAATGCGTTTCTCTACTAATACCTACTTTTTTACAAGCGTGTGTAACAAGACCTAGGCACGATTCAAGCGCTTCAATCATTGCTCTTTTATTTATGTCAGTATTTGTCAACTTCTTACTCATTACGAACATCTACCTCAAAACCTCTATCTTGCAGTTCATTTAACAAAGACATAATTTCATCTTGATTTTTACCACTTACTTTTAAAACAAACTTATCTTTTAATTTCTCAGCGTTTTCAATTAAACCTTTATCGTCTTGTAATACAGACATATCCAAATCAGGTAAATCATAACCCCAAGAATCCAATAACTCAGGCTCCCATTCATTAGCCAATATATCGTGATCCCAAGAACCATAATTAGTATTCTCAATAATAATGATTTTTTTAAGTGTCTCTGTGTCTATATTTGGATCAATAACTTTACACAGAACATGCATGTAGTCGAGTTCTTTATAAGCTTTTAACCTCATATTACCTGATAGAACAACATAGGTATCATTATGCGGTATAACCAACAGTTCTTTAATTTCGTTTAAGTCTTTTTCAAATAAAGATGTTTTTAATTTATTATATGCGTGCTTATCTATACGCCTAGGGTTTGCAGGTATACCTTTATCTTTTAGCTGCCCTACATTGTTGCGTAAGTTTTTTACATTTAATTTTTCGGTACGTGCTAGTATTTGCATATTTTTTTTCATAACCACTAAAAAAGTACGCAAACACTTCTATTTACAATTTAAACTAAAAAAAAATCTAAATCAAATTAAAACTATTTTTTTATGTAATCATATATAAGAATTTCATCAAAATTAGTTTTAATCCAAGTGATAATACTTGTCTGGGGTATCTGCAAGTGCGTAGCAATATTAGCCCAAGACATTCCTTCATTCCGTAATTGCTTATATAGATCGATATTATGTATATGTTTTTTCATCACTTATATATTATCACATAAAAAATACATACGTTCAATATATGTATCTATGAAATTATTTCAATACAAAATATCTTGATTTATACGTTTATTAAACGTATTGTATAGCTATACTAAAAAAAAAAGGAGTAATAAAATGAAACCAAAGGAAAAAATAAAGTTCAAAACAGGTAAAACATACGAAGGGTGCGGTGTATATGGATATAATAACGTAACCATCAAAAAAGTCACAGATAGAACAGTTACATTTACTCATGATACGGGAACAAATCGAGCGAAAATATTAGACGTTAACAATACATGCGATGTATTTCGCTTTAATGCTTGGGTGTTTCATGCAAAGAAATATTGATGCTTAATAATACATAACAGGAGTTTAAAAAAAGGGTGTCCAACTGCGTTTAATATATCCATGTAAAACAACAATCGGACTCCCTAATGATAACAAAGTTGAGTAAAAAATAAAATGGAAACAAAGGAGTTAAAAAAATGAAACGACAAATAGTACATGCAGAGCTGGTGGATTTCGATTACGAAATTACTGAAATTAAACAAGGCATCATTAACTTTAAGAAAGTATTCAAATAATGAAAACACAAGTTTTAGACAACATTGATGCGTTAGCTTTTGGGGATGAAGCAACCAAAGAAAAGGCATATGATTTTTTGTATGCCTTTGTAAAAAATTTAAATATATAACGCCAGGTGTGGGTAGCCCTAGTTTGGGGAAGACATTAGGGCTACCCGAGTGCAATGATAACAGATTAATTATAAATAAAGGAAAAAAAATGAAAGACTCAAATTTAAATCATAGAAACCAATTGCGATCAAATAATGTACAACATCAATTTTCAAAAGATATTGATAAACAAATAGAAGAGGTTAATGAAGATCTAAAAAATTATAAAAAAGAAGACTTAAATATAACCAGTTCAATGTCTATAATTTTAGTTATATTAACCGGATGGGTATTTGCATTAATTTTATTTTTTATTGATATTTTTGTTGCGTAACGGGATATCCCCGGATATAATGTATAAAAAGGAGAACCAATGAAACTTGCACAAATCAACACCCCATCTAATAAAATAAAAATAAACATTATGAGTATGAAAAAGTTAAACTTGTATATTAGTGACATGAGTTTCTATAATTGGGCCAACGGCAATAAAATACCAAGTCGTCCATACGCAGTTTTATTACGTAATGCAGGTGTTGAAGATATTTAAAACATAGAAGTTATAATAAACAAAAAAGAGAAAGGATTGTTGGGAACTGTATAAATAAAAGTCGAGTGTAGGACCACCCGACTCTAAAAATAAAAATTGTAAAATAATCGCAACCACTAAGCTTTCATTTAACAATAAGGATTAAATAAATGATAACCACAAAAACAAAAAAAATCAAACAGCCGTATAACATCTTTTTGGAGTGCCCAGATGACTTATGACAGCTATTTAGATAACTTGACTAACGAATATAACAACAAATATGACTGCATTGAATGTAGGGATGGCGTGTACGAATGCACATGCTAAGATCCCACTTTAAAAATGTACCTATACTACCTGAGCCAAAGGATATAGACATTGCTATTACTGCACTATTAGAAGCAATTGAAGGAGCAAATAAAAAATGAAACAAGAATATATACACGTAAACACAGGTTATGACGACATAATTTTTGATAAAGATGGACGAGCTTATATCTACAGTCCTCAAATAGTCACACAAAACATTAAAATTAATGACGAGGTTCCATTCTAATGGGCCCTGTAAGAATGTGGGAGAAGGAGGCACGTCAGCTTATCGGGCTGCAAGAACGATACAGAGAAGTTGCTAATGCTATGTCTTTCTACCGAGAACAAATAGAAAATAAGAAACACACTTTAGTTCCGTACTTAACTAAAACTTATGATAATGAAATGCATTCAAGCGGCCACAAACTGCGCTTAGAATCTAAATTTAAATTTAATTTAGCAAAGTTCAAAAAAGAACACCCAGACATGTACGCAAATTACTGCGATGAAGATTACAAAATAAAAATTGAGGTAGAACAATGAGTAAATCTATTTATGAAGGTTTGGCAAAAATACAGCGTGAATTAAAAGCTCCAAAAGGCCAAATAAATAACTTTGGAAACTACAAATTCCGATCATGTGAAGATATTTTAGAGGCTTTAAAGCCACATTTAAATGGCTACACTCTAGTAATAACTGACGACATTTCCATGGTTGGCGAACGCTTTTACATTAAGGCGACGGCAACAATATCTGACGGAAAAGAATCAATCAGCGCAACAGGTATCGCTAGGGAATCCTTAGCAAAAAAGGGTATGGATGACTCCCAAATAACTGGTTCAACTTCTTCATATGCTAGAAAATATGCACTTAATGGCCTTTTTTGTATTGACGACAACAAGGATTCAGATACAACTAACACACACCAAAAAGATGAAAAAAAAACACAAGAATCAACTCAGAAATACACTAAAACTGATAAGCCTAAAGATAATGCTGCCGATGTAACTAAAGCTAAAACAACAATACATGACCTACTAAAAAACCACACTCCTGAACAAAAAAAAGATATGCTTAAAAAAGCAACTTACTGGGACAAAATGGATAGTTGGTGTGATGACATAAACAATTTGACTGTAAAAGGGCGTGATCCTAGTGTTGATCAAATGCGTGTCTGGTACAAAAAGCTACAAGAATTAATGTTAAGTGAAGTAGCTAATGAATTTGTAAGTAATACGCTATGACTAAAGAAAATCCTAACTACTACAGCATAATTACAGCAGATGTTAGATACAGCAAAGATCTTTCTTGCTTTGAGAAACTACTGTATAGCGATATAACGGCACTAACGAACAAGAATGGCTATTGTAATGCTTCTAATAAGTATTTTTCTAATGTTTTTAATAAAACCGTTAGAAGTATTACACAAGCAATAAGCAATCTTGTTAAGCACGGATTTCTGCAAAGTGTACTAGAAAAAAATGACAATAACGTGATTATTCAACGAAAGCTTTACTTAATGTCAAAAATTTCTATACCTATAGAAAAAAATTGCGATAGGGGTATAGAAAAAAATTGCGATAGGGGTATAGAAAAAAACTTCCAGTATAATAATACAAGTATTAATACTATAAATAATGAATATAAAAAAAATATAAATATAAAAAAAAGTTTTATAGATTTAGGTCTTATTGGAATACCAGATTGTGAAAACGTAAAACTCCAGCAAAAAGAATATGACAAACTAATTACTGATTACTTCGTGGAAACAGTACAAACACAGATTAAGCAATTAGACAGCTACCTTGAAGACCACCCTACAAAATATAAATCCCACTACAAAGCTCTACGAAGCTGGATACTTAAAGACGCTAAAACTAGCAAGCCTAAATACGAGTCAGCAACAGAACATAATCGGAAAATTTTTAAAAAAAATATACAAGAGGCCATGTTAAATGGTGGAAATTCAAATAAGAATCTTGATCTTGAAGATTTTAAGCCATTTTAGAAAAAAATGATTACACCTAAACAAGTATTTAAAGGAATAGCCATCAGCGTTGGATTATATTTATCAACTTATATTGGGTTATGGGAATGGGTACCTTATGCATTTATGGTTTGGTATATTTTTTTAAAAGATTGGAGGAAAGCAAATGAATAAACAAAAACGTTTTAATAGTTCACTGACTAAAATGTTTAACGATAGAAATTTAAAATTTAATGAGCATATGGCACAGACGTTTTGGGCCGCACTCAAAGACGAATCAAATGAGAACTTAAAACGCTTATTTCACAAACTGTATGATCGAAATTTCTACTCAGATTACAACAAGAATATTGTTAGAATGCCGGTATTGCCGGAACTCAAAGAGACATTGAAGACTGTAAAGTCAGATGCCTATATAACACCTGACGAGTTTTGTTTAGAACTCCCAAAAATAGAAAAAGAAAAAAAGGCTAAAGTACATTCTGATATGACACAAAAAATTAAACAGTTTCTAACTGATGGGGCTAGGGAGGATCAATTAGATGTATTATTTGCCAAGAATTAAATATTTATTGCCAGCGGCTATAGTTACATTAGTTGGGATAAAATTGTTAAATAGAAAGCGAAATACATATGGATAAGATGAAACTAGAAATGACAATAACAGGTAAAAATAGAAGTCAAATAATCAAACGTATGCTCACAATGACTAAATATTTAATTGATGAGATGGGTGAATATGACGCTCAGAGCGTTAAATATAAGCTTAAAAAGGTTTTATGAAGATCAACCAGGATTTAAATAAATATTTATCCGAAGCTCAACAACTGCAAAGATGTATGTCTATACTTAACACGTGTAAGGTAAATGCGTGGCGAAATAATACGGGCATGACTAAATACGAATCAAATCGTGGTGCACGTATTGTTAGGTATGGTCATAAAGGTTCATCAGATATTATTGGGTATACGTACGATGGCAGATTTTTTGCCTTTGAAGTCAAAAAATATAAAAAAAAGCCAACACAATTACAGAAAAACTTTATCGAAAATGCACAAGACTATGGCTGTGTTATCGGTTATGGAACAGCCAATGATCTTGTAGATTTATTAAATAGCAATGATTTAATATGAGCGGCCTTCTATATGGCTTAATCTCGTGTTAATTTCTTTGTATTCATTGCGAATATTTTCGAGCGCAACATTTATTAGTTTGTGTTGATTATTAACTGTTGATGCTACTTCTTTAACTAATACTTCAATTTTTTCTACTTGTGACTCAACACGGATAACTCTTACGGTTGTTTTGTTTTCTAAATTGGTCAATTTATTATTTAGCTCCATTATTTTTAAGTTATATTTATCAATTCTAACAAAAAATTTAGATGAGATATAAATTAATGTTGCAAGCAATGCTGGATAATATAATATATTCATTGACATATCATTGTCTAAAATAGCATTTAGTATTGGTATAAATTCCATTATAAACTTAATTTAGGATATTTATTTTTTACATCTGCAATATGATCTAGCCATGTTGTTGTACTATTTATTACATCCCAATACTTCATATCTAGTTGCTCTTCTAATGAAAAGTACCCATCATCTGCGTTAGATCTTGCATAGGAATAATCGTAATTTTTGTGTGTTGTATCAATTTTATCTTCATGTGGGGCTTGTTTTTTTAGCTCTTTACCTCTATCGTCAATATACAGTTTTCCATTGTCTTCATTATAAGTTTGATTAATTATTTTTTCGTCTGAATCTCCAATATAATATTGTTCATAATCCCTCATGATCGTTGGTTTTATTTCTACCTGATACAAAAAAACATCATTGTCGCCATAAATTTTATACATCATGCTTCACTCCTAACTAAAACTAATGATAAATATTTGATGTAGACTCCACCACTTGCTGAATCAATTCTTATTTGAGGTTCCCAAGCAACATATCCTCCACTGGTTTGCCAATTAATGCCATTCAACATGGTTGTTGTTAAATCTAAATTAATTGAGTTGCCTGATGCAATATTTTTTGAAAACCAAGACATTTCGTTTGATCCTTGGTTTCCAATAAAAAAATCGCCTGTATCAAAAACAACGGTACTATCAGATTTCATAAATCTTATTGCCATTTCGTATGGACTCCCCAATCCTCCTGTCACAGCAAATGTTAGAAACACATTATATGCCCCGATTTTAGTTCTATCCCATCGACAATGCGTGCCATAATTAGGGCCGCTCTCGTAATCAAATAATCGTGTGTACGACGTTGATGTAAATTGTCTATCAGGATCGTACGGCAATATTAATTCGTCAACGACATGAGATGCAATCGCAATTGTTGGACTTTTTATATTAAAATTAATTCGAGTAGTTGATACAGCAACGCCTAATTCAACAATATAGGTACTTGGTTTAGTGGCTGTGATTGCTCCGCTAGTAGCTAAATAGTATAGTGCTCCTGCAGATAATGAGCTGAACCCGTCATAAAAACCATAATCAATTTTTACTGTTCCTCCGCTGGATACTGTTGTATTACAAACACCGACAACTGCAGTAACACCTGCCTCTGAAGTATTGTCAGCCTTAAATGCTTGTCCACTGCTTATCCTTAGTACATCACCTGCACTTAAATTTTCACCTGCTGTTATAGTTGAGAATTGATCAGACGGTATGCCTACATATGTAGAAGCCGTTACTTGATTTACATTTAAATCGTAGTTTCCGTTTGCTAATATTTCGACTGTTTTATCTACGTTATCATCCCAATCTGTGTTTGTAAATTTACTTCCATCCCATTTGTTAAAGTCTCCTGCTGTTGGTACTCCCATATTATTTTATTTTCCTTTCTTGTTTAATCTCTTCTGTTGTTTCTGGTGCTAAATAACCGCCTAATTGTCTACTTATAACTGGGCTTGTTACTTTTCTCGCTGCAGACATAGATTGTCTAATTGGACTTATATTACTTGGCTTTATTTGTTTTTGAACTGGTTTTCTTAGTTTTGCAGCGGTTTCTATGAGCTTTTGAGTTGTTCCACTTTGTCTCAATCCATACAATGTGGGAGCAATAGAAGTAGTTAACATAGGGCTTACACCAAAACCTAAAGTTCCTAATACCCCAATTTCACTTAATGATAACTTATTTTTTTCCATTCCCTCCTGTACTAAATCTTTTACTGCTTCATCTTCTAATATGTTTGAGTATTTATTTTTCTCACCTAAAATTTCGCCTATTTTATTTAAGTCCTTAAACTGCTTTTGCTTTACAGTTCGCTTATCTTTTAATATTTTTTTTGCATCATTCAGAAATGTGTTAATTTTACTGTCTTCTATATATGGATTCCCTTGTGCGTCAAATGATCTTAATTTTTTTTCTACGTTTTTTACTGGTTTAATTTTTTTTGCATATCGCTTATTTATTTCTTTAATTGGTACCGCATCACTTATATTTTCTGATATTTTCTTTTTAATTTTTTCAAATGTTTTAATTACATCAGGTTGAATTCTTTCGCTAGGTGTCATTCTTTCAATATTTCCTAAAGAACGATTTAAAATCATAAATTCTTGTAGTGTTAATCTATCGCCTTCTATTACGTTTTCAAGTAAATTATCGTCTATATCTTCTAATAAATCTTTCTGTATCGATTCATATTTCTTAGATAAATTTTTTAAACTTTTACTTCCAACGGCCTCTTTTAACCCTTTGTTTAAATTTTTATATTTAGCTTTTTTAAATGATTCTGGTAATGCATCTAGTGATGCCTCATATTCATTACTAGCTATCTTTTGTACTTCTTTTAAATCTGTTAATATGTCGTCCGCTAAATTTTCATTTTTTGGAGCTGTGAATAGTTCAGGATTATCAATGACTTTATTTATTGCGCCTTTTTCTATTTGTGAACTACGTTTTAAAATTTGTTCTGGTACTTTTCTTAATAATTTAGATCCCTGCCTAGCCGTTTTGCTTAGCACTTTGCCCGCTGGTGGCAATGCTGCTTCTAATCCTGCTGCTGTTAATCCTGTTACCCCAGCCTGTTTGAAAGGGCTTTCACCTATCACTTTTTGTTCTTGTGGAGTTATTGCTTTTTCTGCTAAAGTTCCAGCTGCTGTTAGTAAGCCTTGTATTCCAGCTTGTGCAGGAATTGACATGCCCCCAGTTGCTAAACCTGCTGCTACTGCTGGTGCCTGTGTTGCAATTTGACGTAATACTTTTAAATTCTTTTTTTCTTGCTCTGTTAATTCACGATCTAATCGTGTCGGTGCTAAAGGAATTTGTTGTTCACCTAATGATGCTCTTATTGGGTCTACTTGTTGTCCTTCAATAATTAAAGTTGCTTCATCTATTTCTTGCTGTGTTGGTGGGGTATTAGATTCAATAGAAACTATTTTTCCGCTAGGTGTTTGTATGTCAAAAATTGGCATTTCGTACTCCAATTATTTTTGCCCCTGTTGTTAAGCTTCGTAAATTTTCAGGGATTACAATATTTCCTTGTTCATCGTCTGTAATAGGCTTAATAGGTCGTTGATAATTATAAACTCTGTTTTTATAAGCTGCGTCTCGATCTTCTAACGCACGTTCTCTAAAGTTTGTTAATTCTGATTCTATAATGTTTTGTCTTAATGTAATACGTGTCGGGTCTGGCAATGCTTTTTCTATAAAGTTTTTTACGTCGGATTCACTAATAACTCCTAATCCTGCCATTTTTTTATAAGCTAATCTTAAATCGGTAATGTCTTGATTCATTTTTGCTTTTAATTTTGGGTCTAATACTCCACCTGTATATTCATTTCTACTTTTAATCAAACTTCTAGTTAAACGATCAATTTTTTCAGACGCTTCATTTATATCTTTTATTTTTTTAGCGTCTTCAACACTATTGGCATACATTTTTGTTTTTTGCCCATTTTGAAAAACGTCTACTTGTCTTTTTGTTGCTTCTGATTGTTTTACTAACTTAACCGGTTCGCCACTTACTGGGCTTGTAAATTCTATTGATAGTTCTGGTGGTAAATTTGGGTCATCATTTAATTCTGGTATGTAACCTGATTTTGAAAAATCTCTACGTGCTTGTCTTTCTTCTTTTTCTAGTGCCGCAATACTTGCTAATCTTGCTTTTTCTGCTTCCGCTACTGCTTTTTGCTGTAATAAATTGCCTTGCTGCTGTTCTTTTAAACCTACTGCATACTGTTTTTGCCCTGCTTGTACTAGGTTAGCACCTACTTGTGGGTCAGCACCTAAACCAACTGTAATACCAGCTAACATGTTAGTTAGTAAATATCTGCCTTCAGCAGTCTCTTTTTGTGTATTAATAAAATCCCCAACACCTTTTAGTATTCCCATACCTGCTTCAGATATTCCGCCAGCAATTTGTGCTAATGGATTTGGTCCAGGCTCCTCAATAGGTTGTCCGCTTGCAACAAAGTCTGCTGTAATTTGTTCACGACTTGGCTGCATAGATGGGGGCTGTATGTTTACTTGATTTCTAGTACCCATATGTATTTTTGTCCTTAAATTGTTGTATTAATAATTTATCTTCTGCAGTTAAATAATAATCCCCGGTAAAGTTTTTTTGTGAATCTGGTTCAAATTTATCATAAAAAGCTTTTAAAGCTGCTTTTTCTTGTACATCAGCCACTGAACCTTTTTGCGCCATAATAGTCTCGCCTATTTTTGCTTCATCAACTTTTTGTACTGGCCTTAAAGTTGCCGCTTGTGCAGATAGAGCTTGTGCGCCAGAAAACTGCTCTCTTGATTTTTGTCTTCTCATCGCCTCTTCTAAGCCTATTTTTTCTACCTCTAAACCTAATTGTTTACCAAGCTCTCGTGCTTGCATCTGTTGTAACACTGCTGCCTCTATGCCACGTACTCCCTGTTGTGTTTGTGATAATTTAGTACGACGCAATGCTTGTTTTTGCTCAGGTAATTGCTGCTGTCTTATAATTTGTTGCAAGCGTGATACCTCATCAGGTGTTCCCTCTGTAGCAGCTAAAAATCCAGCTATACCAGAAGCTTCTCTTTTTTGAGCTCTACCTAACGCTTCCTCTTGACCTGCTTGTGTACCAGTTAATATTGCTAATTCTTGTGCAAACTTTTTTTCATCTAATTGTTTTTGTTGCGCTAATTGTTTTTCACTAAGTTGAACTTGCGCTGCTGTTTGTTGTCCAGCAGCTTTCTGCGCTGATTTTTGTTGTTCTGAAGCCGAATATGCAGATACTACTGCACCTGCGGCTGTTGCTCCTATTGCTGCCCATGACATAATAATTCCTCCTTATTTTTATTAATATATTTATTACTTTTCCGATTTATTTTGTTGAATTCATTTAAAAATTCTTTATCAATAAAATCATTTTCTCTATCTTCTATAATTTCTTTTTCAATTTGATCAACATCTGTTTTATCTGTCACATGAAATGTAAGCCATGTTGTGTCTTCTTCTATATATAAAAGCCGCCTTGTATTAGGTTCGGTTATACCTGTATGAGGGCCGACAATACTTTCTATTTTATTACCGTCAAAAACTTTACATTTACCTTTAGTAACTACAAAAGGGTGATTTGTTTTGTGTATTTTAGATGTCAGCAATGTGCCTGAAGGCATAAATATTTCGCGAATGTACATGCCGTCAGTAAAACGATGCGTTAAAGGCATAACTACAGGCTCGCCAGTTGCTATTATAGCTTCTGCCTTATCTAATATTTGGTGTGTATTTTCTTTTAATTTACTCATAACTCTTTATTACTTATAGCCCTTCCTACTAGCTTCCAACCCTTAATGCTTGCTTGTGTTTGTGTTGAAATCTTAAATCGCATCCACTTACCATAGCGATCTAAATGTATGAGGCTGTAGTCTTCTTCGTCGTCGGTAACGTTATAGTAGTCTTCGTTATAGTAATCAGAAGCATAAAATGCACCGGTATAAGTTATTGTTGCCGTTTTTGTTTGACTGCTATTAATTGTAGCTGTAGCAGTTAACGTGTTTGAACCTGATTTATCATAATAAATGTAAAGCTGTGAAAAATATTTATCGTTTGTGTCTACCGCAATTTCTGGCGTTTCAAAAAATGCTGTAAGCTCTTCACCTCGATAAGACGTGTTATTGTACATTTTCTCAACAATACCTGCGTTTTTTTGTGCAACATAAAAATCTTGGCCAAGCTTACCAAATAACCAATACTCAGGGCTATACGAAGTAGTATTAATAAAATATTTAGTCCATCCGGCAATTCTAATGTCATATACATACATAAATGTTTCTGCTATTAAATGATATTTATAATCGTGAAACGCTGCATGTAATGGGTTGTCACGAAGCTGATTAGCAAAGCTATCTTTATTAAGCTGGATAGAATAGTTGTTTGTGCGTAAGTTATCAAACGATGTCGCTAAATTTGTTGCTATATTACCGCTAAAAACACGAACATCGTATAAATTTGAAACAAACATAATACCACCAGGCAATATGTCATTTTCTGGTACTCGAACAATACTAAAGCCATCTGCACACCCAACGTTACTAGTTGTTTGCTGCACCTTAGTAACAAGGCCAGAAGTGTCTGCTAAATATATATGACTTTCTGAAAAGACTACAATTTGACCATAATCTTCTACTAGCCCTGTCAAAGCAGTATTATCATTACCTACGCCCGAAACATCGTATACACCAGACGTATTAAAAAACACTTCTACTTCAATTTCAGTAACATATAGATAATTTGGTCGATTTTGATTTACTGCACCAATTAATTTTTCGTCTTTCACAGTTATAAACTGTGGAGTAGGACATGAACTGTTTGTACTTGGAATATTTACACCTAATGAACCATCAGCAATATTATCCTGATAGCTTAATGTTGTATTGTCAGTTATAGTCGTTACTAACTTTAACGCTGAGCCTCCTGCTTCTGTACGGTATATTTTACGTTCTGTGCAATTGCTAACTCCTACCGGTATATCTAAATCAATTTTTTTACTGTTCACTGTAACTGTATTACTTACTGTTCCTATTACAACCTCAACGCTATCAATAACGTATGTCATCGCATAATAGTAAGTACCTGTTAAACTACCTGAGACTAATAAATCTTTTGCCGTTGGAGCTCCCATTTCTTTAATGTATGTACCGTCATAGACCAACGGATAGTCAAATCCATTTGATATAAATAGCTTGTCATTCAATATTCCAAATGTGCATTTTTTTTGCGCTGTTAGTCCTGTGTATATAGTAGTTGGCGAACTTAAAAAATCTTTTATAATAGAACCATTTTGAACACATATGTTTTCAGTTTGAAATTGTCCAACGCTATCTATATATCTAAATTGAGTCATACCATCAATACGATCAGATCCAACGTTATATTCTACACTTGGAGCCTTAATTCTTTGACAACCTGTAATGCCGTCATAGTTCATGTTTTCTATATTAAAGAAATAGTCTGCTGGGACAAACTTGCGTCCTTTGTCATCTCTTAAACCTTTAGACTGATAAGACTCAATAACAAACGTCAAAGATTAACCTCCACATTGTCTATTTCCCAGTCATAAGCATGCCCAATCATCGTTCCGTTAACAATCTGACCGTAGCCAGCTTGTATATCACGTTTAGCTTGTGCAAAAAATGCTGCAGCGTCAATTTTATATGGCTGTGCTCTTTCCGCATCAATTTTACTTAGTAGTTTATAAGCGACCATATCAACAATTGGTTCTACATGCTCATCAGGGATTTCCATTTCTTTATCTAATTGAGCTTGTGAAATATCATCATTTCCATCAACTATGATTTCAAAATGCTTTTTTCTATAATACATAACTAAATTATTTTCCGTTACGGTGTCAGTGTCGCTATGCGCTGCTGCCGTTGTTCCTTCAACACCACGAGAACAACCGGTAAACGTTGTTGATGATTTATGTGTGTATCTAATTTTTTCATTGTTTATTGTGATGCGGCCATTTAATTCTGGAAAGCCGCTTGTAGAGCCAACAGTAATTGTTGTTGCACTGTCACTCAAAGATCCGCTCACTGTTGTCGTGTTAGGCGTTCCACTGTTGTCTGGGTAAATAGTAATTTCGTCATTCCAGACACTAAAAAATCTTGGAATACCGGCATATGTTCCATACGGAAACTCGCTGTTAACTTTATTAAGGTCTTTAAAATTTAACGGATACTTACGACCATCCCTCCAGATATACGTAAATCTATAAGCCTGTGATCTTATTGCGTCACTTGGCGTTGTAGCAACACGAGTATCTAGCCCTAAAGTTGTACTAAAAATATCTTCGATTCCTTTAACAGTCGATGCATAAATATCTAATGCATTTTTTAGCTGCTCAACAATACGTTTATTAGTAAAAAGCTCGTTTGCATTTTTACCTGTTAAATCGTCTGGCAGTCCTAACGCTGTATTAATTCTATCTAAAACTTCACTGACTAACATTATTGAGTTGAAGCCTCATACCAAGAATTAATTTTATTTTTTTCTTCATCTGTTGATTGCGATTCATATTGTGTGTTGTTTTTTAAATTTTCAATTTTTGTTTTTAATTTTAATTTTGCACTCACAGTTATTTGACTAAATGTTTCAGAAAGATTGTCAAAATCTTCGCCCGCCTCAATAACATTTTGATATAATTCATTTAATTGAACGTTAATTTTATTTTCTTCTAAACTCATAATTTACTCCTTTTTTTTAAATATTCCCCAAAAACTCAATAACTATTGAGCTATTTCGGTGATATGAAATCCCACTAAAATTATTATTAAAGGAGGCACTATTTTTAGCGACAGTAGTTAATGTTTTAATATATTCATTTGCTGCAACATCAATTACAGTTACGCATGTTGTTGTTGTATATTTAGCAAAATCATTATCTCGTGCGTACCCAAAACTTCTGGTACCGGGAAATTCTGTTTGAGTTGGCGTGATTGCGCTTGAGTGTTTGACTAACCTACTGTAAAAATTCAACCTGTTATTATAGCTCGCATTTACCCAATTGAGTGTGTATGAAACTTTATATTTTCCTGCCTTTAATAATCGAATACCTGTATTATTTGAAGAGGACGGTGTGCTATAACTATATATATCTGTGTTGCTTACGGCGTTATTTCCAAAAATTGCAAAATAAGAAGTTGCTGTAGTGCCTGGTGTTTGATCATTTGTATTTAGACCATGAAAAAGATTTGCATTATTTCTCATATAATATCTGTTGCCAGATTGAAACTCTATACCGTCACTAATTACACTCGCAATAGTGTTTCCGCCTGCCTGCAGCCTGACATATAATGCGCCATTTAAAAACAAAGTATTTAAATTTCCACTAAATTGATACTGGGAAGTAGAGGGTAAGTCGTAATGGCTTAAATTCCATGTATCAGAAAATCTTGAATCAATTCGCAACCTGCCTAAAATAATTGACATGTCCTGATCTTCTTTTGCCACTATGTTTCCATTCGTGGTCAAAGCATTCATTGTGATATCTGTAGTTCCCGTTATCGTGTCTTGCTTTGTGTTTATTTCATTAGTAACAGCTTGGTTTTCTACTGGGTTAGTTGAGGTTGTACTTAGCGTTGAATCAACTGTAACACTAGAGCCACTAGCATTTAAATCTATATTGTTAGCATGGACTAATATAGTTCCGTTGGTAGCACTAGTTGCAACTGTAGCTACACATATTGCAACATTTGAACCTGTTGGCTGTGTATTAGTTAAAGCACCTGCTGTACTAGCCGAAGGATATAACTTGTCGCCTACTGAATAAGAGCTAGTATCAACGCCGGTTAAGTAGCCATATTTTAATATTTTCTTATTTGCATTTGTGGCAATGGTAGTAATTGCCAAGCCAACAAAATCCTTAGCCGCCTTTGTACCATTTGCTATAAACTTTTCAAATTGTGGAAACCCCATTAAGCTAGTTCCCTTCAAAGAAACACACTGCCCTATGGTTACAGTCTCAGAGGCACTTAATAATATATCTTGATTTTGTCCTATATAATGTATATTACCTGTGTCATTATATAGTCTTAAACAGTCGTACCCTAAGTCATACGACATTTCGCCAAGACCTGTAATTGGGCTAGGTGTGGCGGTATCCCAGTCAATCATTGCCGGATTAATGATTTCATTTCCGTCACAATTTAAATTGCTGCTAAGATACGGGTTTGTATCATCCACTAAAGCATCTAATTTAGCGTTTAGTTGTGGCTGTATATCACTCGATACACCATTTAATCTTTGAAATTCACTATTGCCAATAGTTCCATCAGCAATTTTATTAGCATTAATATTATTTGGAAGTCTTGCTTCGGCCAATGTTCCACTTGATATATTACTTGCATTAGTTGTATCGGTTGTTGCTGAAGCTGCTAATGTTGGTTTATTTAAAATAAATGCATCTGAATTAGTATCTGTCTCAGTCCAATTAGACTGTACGTTCGCATCTCCACCTCCCCCACTTACATTTAAATTTGTATTATTAGCATTCACAAAAATAGAGCCACTAGTAGAGCTGGTCAATACAGTAGCTGTTGCAATAGCTATGTTTGAACCTGTTGGCTGAGTTGTAGTAAATCCTCCATAACTACTAGAACTTAAATATAAAGTATCATTTACAGAATAACTGCTCGTGTCGAAATTATCTAATCTGCCAAATCGCATAACTTTTCCGTCGCCATTTTTTTGAATAGTTTCAGTAGTAATTCCTAAATAATCTTTTGCTGAAATAGTGCCATCAGCTATCATATAGTTAACTGCAATTTTAGCAGAACTTACAGCACTTTTATATACGGCATAATGTGCAGGAAAAGCACCACCTGTACCGTTAGTTACATAAATCTCATT
>WLWF01000663.1_pt1 | contig 32276 bp, 26 predicted proteins | sample 6718331 | NCBI WGS metagenome assembly WLWF01 (sample SAMN12718692, study PRJNA515312) | sponge metagenome | isolation source: marine sponge | host: Mycale hentscheli | place: New Zealand: South Island, Marlborough, Capsize Point | collected 2003-05-01 | reverse complement strand
CCGCAATCGAGCAACGATGCATTAACCTTCTGGCAGACCTTTGGCACTCACCTGGAAAGCCGATTGGATGCTCAACAATAGGCTCAAGCGAAGCCTCAATGCTTGGCGGCATGGCAGCCAAATGGCGTTGGAAAGCCCGTCAGAAAGCTGCTGGCAAACCAACTGATAGACCAAACATGGTCTGCGGAAGCGTTCAGATTTGCTGGAAAAAATTCGCTCGGTACTGGGACATTGAACTTCGGGAAATTGAAATGTCTCCCGGCAACCTCTGCATGACGCCGGATGCTGTGCTCGAACAAGTTGATGAAAATACTATTTTCGTCGTGCCAACAATGGGTGTGACATACCACGGTCTCTACGAGGATGTTGCCGGCATTAGTCGCGCCCTAGATGACTTTCAAGCTCGTACCGGCATTGACATTCCTATCCATGTCGATGGAGCAAGTGGTGGTTTTCTAGCACCATTCACGTCTCCAGATCACGAGCCGTGGGACTTTCGGCTCGAACGTGTGAAGTCAATCAATGCTTCTGGCCACAAGTTCGGTCTCGCTCCACTCGGCGTCGGCTGGGTGCTCTGGAGAGACGTTGCCGACTTGCCCGAGGAACTTGTTTTTCACGTCCGCTATCTGGGAGGCGACATGCCTACCTTCCAGATCAACTTTTCGCGTCCCGCAGGCCAAGTGATCGCACAATACTTTGACTTTGTGCGATTCGGCAGGGCTGGCTACACAGCCATTCATGGCAGTTCTCATGAGATTGCACAGTACTGTGCTAAAGAAATCGGCACTGTTGATGGTTTTGAAATAATTCATGACGGGACTCCGTCGAAAGGCATTCCTGCTGTCGTCTGGACTCAAGCCGAGGGCTCTGATCATGGCTTCTCGCTGTACGATCTGGCAGACCGACTACGGATGCGCGGATGGCAAGTTCCCGCCTACCCCTTCACAGGGGAACTCGCCCAGAAAGCCTTCCAGCGTATTCTCGTGAAACGGGGATTTACCCGTGAGATGGCAGACCTTTTACTCACTGATATTAAAGATGCTATCGCTTCCCTGAGTCTTCAACCTCAGAAGGCGATCTCATCCCCTGCTCCGCAAGGCTCCTACAACCATCTTTGACGGCGACTGGCTTCGCAGGACATGAAGGTCAGCTACTGCATTCCGAAGTCATTCGTCAGATTTCGACTGATTAATCAAAGACTCGACAAGCGACAAGAGCGTGTCCGCTTTGAATGGTATAAGAAGTACTTTCCGCAGTTCGTCTGTTTTTGCCTCATCAATAAAAAACTGTTTTCGTTGCCTACTGCCAATCATGAGAACAGGCACACGCGTTAGATAACGGTCCTTCGAAAACGAATTGAAGAGTTTGATTGCAGGCTCTTGCATGATCTGCGCACTTACAAGCAGAAGGTCTGGTCGAGGCCATGTCTTGAATCGCATCAACGCCCGCTCGGGATCCTGTGTAATAAGCGCACGATACCCTCGGTCCATAAAAAACTTCTGGAGAGAATCCTGGCTTTTACCAGCAGCCTCAACGATCATAACGGTGCGCTTTGACACCTTTGGCTCATTAGAATGAGATGCGACCATTTCCCCACCCCTCGCGGACGACGCCACTGGGAAAACATATTTCTGCATAGAGAAAAGAGGCGCCGGTCGGAGTCGAACCGACGATGGCGGATTTGCAATCCGCTGCCTTAGCCACTTGGCTACGGCGCCTTATTTTGTGTAACGCTATTGCAAGAGTGACGATTAGGTCAAGGCTGCCAGAAAAATCGATCATTCGCTCAACGCGAGTGAGTCGCATGGAAACGAATGTGTGGATCATCCACACCCTTGGCTTTGGTTATCGGCAGCAGCGTACAACTTCTTGATGATGTTTTCCCCGAACATTGGCCAGCAGGAGTGGTTTGATCAGGTATTTCTCGCTATGATCGGCAGGAACTGAAGGCTGACTGCTTTCTTTCAACGAGGTGAAGTATTTCCTTCTCCTGACGCTCGCTCTAACTCTGCTGGAAAGTTTCATGACAGAAGCAACGTGTGATATTGGTCTGATCGGCCTGGCTGTGATGGGTGAGAATCTGGCGCTGAACATCGCGAGCCGAGGGTTTCGGATCGCCGTTTACAACAGAACAACGAGTGTTACCGATGCTTTTACTGCAGGACGCGGCAACCAGGAACATGTTGTTGGCTGTCACTCACTTGAAGACCTTGTTGCTGCGCTGAAGCCACCTCGAAAGATCATGCTGATGGTGAAAGCGGGACCAGCAGTTGATCACATCATTGAGACACTCATCCCTCTGCTGCACTCCGGTGATGTCCTTATCGATGGAGGAAATACCCAATACAGTGATACGGAGCGGAGAACCAAACACGTCGAAGCATCTGGGCTCCTCTACGTTGGCACCGGTGTTTCCGGTGGTGAAGAAGGTGCGCTCAAGGGCCCGAGCCTCATGCCTGGTGGCTCAGCAGCGGCATGGCCACTGGTTAAACCAATTTTTCAATCAATTTCAGCCCATGTTGGACCAAATCATGATGTGCCTTGCTGTGAGTGGGTTGGCCCACGAGGTGCCGGGCATTATGTAAAAATGGTGCACAACGGCATCGAATACGGCGACATGCAACTAATCTGTGAAGCCTACTGGCTGCTCAAACATGCCACTGGACTCGACAACGACGCGCTAGCTCATGTCTTTGACCAGTGGAACCAAAGCGAGCTTGATAGCTACCTAATCGAAATCACACGTGATATTTTCACCGCACATGACCCTGACGGCAAACCGGGGAGCTTTCTTGTTGACAACATTCTTGATCGAGCGGGCGCGAAGGGCACCGGCAAGTGGATGAGCCAACTGGCCTTGGACCTTGGGGTGCCAAGTACACTCGTTACTGAAGCTGTTTATGCTCGCTGTCTGTCTGCCGAAAAAAATGCTCGGGTGCGTGCCAGCGGTATTCTAAGCGGACCAAAGCAACCAACTCTTGAAAATCCAAACGTGTTTATTGAACAGGTTCGTCAAGCCCTCTATGCATCGAAAATAGCGAGTTACGCTCAGGGATTTGCTCAGCTTGCAGCGGCAGCAAAAGAACACGACTGGGAGCTTGATTACAAGTCTATAGCCATGCTTTGGCGAGGTGGATGTATTATCCGTGCACAATTCCTTGACCGAATCGCTTCGGCCTACAGCGAGAATGCAGCACTTGAGAACCTCATGCTTGCTCCCTACTTCTCGGCTGCTCTTACCGAAAGCCAGACCGCGTGGCGCACAGTCGTCGCAACGGCTGCAGCCCACGGTATACCCACACCAGCCCTCATGACAGCACTGGCATACTACGATGGGTATCGAAGTTCTCACTTGCCGGCGAATCTTCTTCAAGCACAACGAGATTACTTTGGCGCCCACACATATGAGCGAACGGACAAAAAAGGCTCGTTCCACAGCGAATGGCTTGAACTCCGCCGGCCAGTGTCGTAATTCCTGACAACATGTTCTCTTACCAGAAATAAATAATGAAACACGACTATCTTGACTCACTCTTCGGCCTCTCCGGGCAGACAGCGATTGTTGTTGGCGGCACTGGTGTGCTGGGAGGGGCCCTTGCTGACGGGCTCGCCGCAGCTGGTGCATTTGTTGTCGTTGCTGGCCGTAATGCAGAACGTGGCGAGGCTCGAGTTTCTGCCATTCGTGAAGCTGGAGGAGAAGGATGCTTCCTCGCTGTGGACGCCGTTGAGAGGAAAAGCATCGAGGGTCTTTTATCGAAAACTCTTGACACCCGTGGCAGGGCCGACATCCTGGTAAACTGCGCCGGAGTCAATTCGTCCATTCCATACAAAGAAATTCCGGATGATGATTGGGATCGTGTCCTGAACACAAATCTTAAGAGCACGCATATTGGGTGCCAGATTTTTGGTAGCCACATGGCCACTGCTGGGGGCGGAGCAATCCTCAATATAGGCAGTGTTTCAGCCGACAAACCCCTCTCAAAGGTCTTTGCGTATTCGGCCTCAAAAGCTGCTGTTGTAAATTACACGCAGAATGTGGCGAGAGAATTTGCGACGAAAGACGTCCGAGTGAACGTCTTGTGCCCCGGCTTTTTTCCAGCTGAACAAAATAGGAAAATCCTTTCACCTGAAAGAATTTCACAGATCATGGGCCAAACACCCATGGATCGCTTTGGCAACCCCGACGAACTCATTGGCGCTGCCATTCTGCTTTGTAGCAGGAACGCGGGCAGTTTCATTACAGGCACGAGCATCTACGTAGACGGCGGGTTTACCGGAATGCGTATCTAGCAGCGACACAGGAAGACCTGGGCAAAGACTTCAGTGACACCTCCTTTGATCGAATAGACTACTGGTACCTCCAGAAGCCCAACTGACCCCTTGCACCTTTTCAGAACACAAACTGATGCCGCACACCTTTGTTATCTTTGGCGCGTCTGGCGATCTTACAAGTCGTAAATTGGTACCCGCGCTCTACAACCTCATGCGGGCTGGGCTTTTACCAGAAGAGACGAAGATTATTGGCTTTTCACGGACAAAAATGTCCGATGGCGAGTGGAAAGCAAGTCTACGCGAGTCAACAGAGCAACATGCTGGCGGAGAACCATTTTCACAAGAGGCCTGGAATGCCTTCGAACCAATTATTCACTATCAACCTGGTGATATTGAATGTACGGAAGACTTCGAAAGGCTCCAGCAGCGGCTTTGCAACCTCGAAGAAGGAAACCCAACTCCTCGGGTCTACTATCTTGCTACCGCACCGCGTTTCTACACCCCTGCAATAGCAGCGCTCGGCAACCTCAATATGGCCTCAGAGGATCATGGTGCTCGTCGCATCGTTATTGAAAAACCATTCGGGACTGACCTTGCTACTGCACAGGCATTAAACAACTACATCCACACTGTTTTTAACGAATCCCAGGTATACCGTATCGATCACTACCTCGGAAAAGAATCTGTTCAGAATATTCTTGCGCTGCGGTTTGCAAACACAATCTTTGAGCCCATCTGGAACCGCCGCTACATCGATCATGTTCAAATTACGGTTGCGGAAGAAGTGCCTGTCGGTCGACGAGGCAGCTACTACGACTCGGCCGGCGTGCTCCGCGACATGTTCCAAAACCATCTTCTGCAATTGCTGATGGTCACTGCAATGGAAGCGCCTGTACGGTTCAACGCCGATGCTGTCCGTAATGAAAAAGTGAAGGTGCTTGACGCTATTCGACCTCTTACTCTTGAACAGGTAGCTGATGCCAGTATTCGTGGGCAATATTCCGGCTATCAAGAAGAGCCTGGCGTGAGTCCCGGAAGTAACACCGCAACTTTTGGGGCAGTGCGACTCGAAATCGACAACTGGCGGTGGCAGGGAGTCCCCTTCTATCTGCGAAGCGGGAAAGCAATGAGTTGCCGAACAACACAAATCGTCATTGGCTTCCGACAGCCGCCACTCGAACTCTTTGCATGTGACAATTCCCAATCGCAACGAGAAGCCAATCGCCTTGTTATTCAGATCCAACCGGCGGAAGGTATACAACTGCACTTCCACACAAAAGTACCTGGAGACGGCATGCGACTAAGGCTCACCGACCTTGAATTCAGCTACTCGCGTGAATTCTCGGGGAGGCTTCCGGAGGCTTACGAACCACTTCTTTTGGATTGTATGACGGGCGACGCCAGCCTCTTTGCTCGCTCTGATGAAGTGGAGAAGTCCTGGGGAATCATCGATCCGTTCGTACGTGCCTGGAGCAGCGACACCACGCCAACCATCCCAATCTATCAGCCAGGAGACTGGGGACCTGCCGCTAGCAATGCCTGGATGCATGAACAGGGGCAAAGCTGGTTTGATCTATGCCCTGTTCTGAGATAAACACCATGCTCTTGAGCCCACCAGAAAATCGACCTCGGCAACAAAAACTAAAGATCGGTTCTTTGTCGCTTGATTCCCAGATTGTTCAGGCGGCACTTTCCGGATATAGCGATCTACCCATGAGGGTAATAGCACGACGCTTCGGAGCTTCATACACGCTTTGTGAGGTTATGCTCGACCAGTTTCTTGCAAGAGTGGGCACCAACCGCAAGAATCTTGCCCGACTTGCGATCGCTGATGAAGAGCACCCTGTCGGTGGACAACTCATGGGTGCAAACCCAGACGACTTTGCACCAGCCGCCCGCCGACTTGTTGAAGCGGGCTTTGACTGTATCGACATCAACTTTGGGTGCCCGGTCAAAAAAGTCCTCGGACGCTGCCGCGGTGGCTTTCTGCTCAGCACGCCAGATACAGCGCTCGAAATTGTGTCCCGTGTTCGAGAGGCTGTACCGGCAAACCTCCCCGTCACCCTCAAAATGCGTCGCGGCATTGACGACTCACAAGATAGCCAAGACAAGTTTTTCACCATTTTCGACGGCGCATTTTCTCGTGGAATCTCTGCTATTACTGTGCATGGCCGAAGCGTTATGCAGCGGTATAACGGCCCCAGCAATTGGGATTTTCTGGCCGCCGTGAAACGTCACGCAGGTGACCGCATCGTGCTCGGTTCAGGGGATCTTTTTTCAGCCCCGGCATGCCTGTCCATGCTTGCACACACCGGCGTTGATGGCGTGACAATCGCCCGCGGTGCTATCGGAAACCCTTGGATCTTTCAGCAAACGCACGATTTGCTCAATGGGCAGTCGCCCGAAGACATTCGACCGCCCGGAATTCTGTCGCAACGAGATGTACTTTCGGAACACTTCCGGCTGGCGGTAGAGCTTCATGGTGAGCAACTCGCGGGGCGAACGATGAGAAAATTTGCGATCAAGTACGCCAAACTACACCCGGATTCGCTTTCCGTAAGAAATGCATTTATTGCTGCAAAAAACCTGGACGATTGGCAGGCGGTCTTATCGAAATACTATAGCCAGGACGGGCCGGGCAGAGATCCTTCGGAAGATATCGACGAAACATTAGAAGAGTGATTATTCAGCAGGCGAATTTACACTTAAAGAATTGAATCCTAGACGACAGAACCTGACACATCGTTCTCACTCCTTTTTTCCGATTCCCGAAAGAATCTCCTGACGGACGGTTTCGTCGTGCTCGTCTGCAAGCCGAGCCTTCAAAGTGTCAACAATCGTGTTTGCGATCTCTGGCATACGACGATGCCATTGCCCAAGCGCCCACGCCGCTGCACCACGAATAACAGGCTCGTTGTCTTGGAGAACACCACAAAGGGACGCGAGGCCTGCGGAAATATTACCGCTTGCCGATGGGTGATTTCCTAATGCGATAGCAGCTGACCGCAGCAACCCAACTCGTTTGGCACGCAGGATTGGCGAATCATGAAATTTTTTCCGGAAAGCTACCTGATCAAGACGCAATAGATCGATGAGGGATGGCATCTCCTCATTTTCTATAGCTTGGAGTTCTGGGTCTTCGGTTCCTGGGGCATGCCGATTCCACGGGCACACCTCCTGGCATAGATCACAACCGAATATCCAGTTCCCAAAATGAGAGCGGAGGGAGTCCTCGACAGGCCCTCGGTCTTCGATGGTCAAGGCACTGATGCATCGAGTTGCATCGAGAACATGAGGCTCAGGCAGAGCGTCTGTCGGGCAGATATCAAGACAGGCCGTACACGTTCCGCAATGATCAAACTCTGTGGTTTGATGCACGGGAAGTGCGGCCGTTGTAAGGAGACCTGAAAGAAAAAAATAGCTTCCTGCACCTTGGTCAATCAACATGGTGTTCTTACCAAACCAGCCAAGTCCGGCACGGGCAGCAAACTCTCGTTCTGCAAACGGCGCGGAATCGACAACACCACGGGTTTTGCAACCTGGTATCGAACGCTCTAGCCACTTTCCAAGCTCATTCAGGCGGGAACGCAAGACGCCGTGGTAGTCACGTCCAACAGCATATCGAGCTATCTGTCCATGATCGGGACTTTTCCTCGAATCAACAGTCTTCACATCGTAATCCGTAGCCAGCATGATCACACTTTGCGTACCAGGCAGCAGACTCTCAGGGCTACTGCGGAGCGGGAGGTGTCGTCGCAACCAGCTCTCCATGACACCGGCAAAACCTTGATCGAGCCATTGAGCAAACCGATCTTGCCGTGGTGGTGGTTCTGCCGACGTGATGCCAAGCCTTGAAAAACCGAGACGACGTGCCTCCTGCTCGAGTCCATCGAACACACTTTTGCTCGGGTTGGATGTTTCTAATGGCATTTGTTCGGAAGCTAGGGACCTTACGGGCTTTGGTTACTTCTATTGATCAACGTCACGCCACTCGCCTTGGTTTCTGAAACATGATTCGATAGCTTTCCCGCAGAACTGCTATGGCTTCGCACAGCATAGATAGTATTGTCCAGCATCAGCATTGTCGCACAGAAATTTTCCAGTAGTTAGCTTCGTATCTGGCTAGCTCGGTCTTAGCCACTCCAAGGGCTTTTAACCGCCATGCAAAAACATCATAAGACATTCGGACAGCGGACAGACCGCCCCCGTGCTGCCCAAGTCGAACAAGACATTTCACAACACGCAGTACGGAGAGGCTCAACAGTCCACCGTGCCTACCTTGCATTTGCAACCGTAGCGCTGGGTGCTGCACTTCTACTCTCACTGGCCGGATGCCAGACCCCAACGCAACCACCCTACAACGGTGCCATGGTTCCGCCACCACCAACTGGTGCGATTGGCCAACCAGCGCCATATGGTCCAGTTGGTGCACCCCAGGTTTCATACGCCCAAACACCAATGCCCGGTCCTGCTTCAACGTGGCAGGGTGCAACACCACCTCCCACAGGCTATCCACCACCTGCCGCCCCAGCACAGCCGGTAACGCCCGGCACCCAACCTCCTCCAGCGGCTGGATCAACGTGGAATTGGTCGCAGAGTCAGCCACCAGCCGGCACCCCTCCAGCCACCGGACAGCCGCCGATAGCCCCATCGAACGGAGCCACTGCACCGCCCGCCGCGACGCAACAACCGCCCCCTACGTACAACCCAGGCTACGGGACACCTCCGCCAACCGGCTACCAGCAACCCCCGGCAGGTCAGCCACAACCATGGACAGGACAATACCCCCAAGGCACTCCGCAAGCACCTCAACAGCAGACAACAAATGGAAGTTGGTGGCCCTTTTCTGACCCTAATGCCGTCCCACCAGCTCGTGCAACTCCAGCACCTGTACCTAGATACTAGCCCTCTGAGTTGAACGGGATTGTTTCTTTAAATCGGCTTTCGTCCTCATCTCGATCTTTTATCTCCTGAGCCTCGTAGAACGGATACCTCCGAGGCATCCGTCTCGTACGGCTCGAATGGATACCACAAGGCTCACTCATGCTCCGAAGCCAGTGACTCCACCACTTGTACCCGTCGGAGGCCCGTGCTCTGTTACCATACGGGCTGAAGGGATTCGAAACTCAACTTGAAGTTTTCTGATGTTCTGGAACTGGCAACCAATACTTCCACAGCGACTTCGTTCATCGATTAATGCATCGACCTATGCCATGGTTGATCGCATTGAACGCCTTGAACCAAGCATGAAAGCTCTTGATGACACCAGACTGCGTCGACTTGGAAGGTCCCTCTCCTATCGCGCGAGATCGGGCGAACCAACTGATGAACTGCTCATTGAAACCTTTGCAGCAACTCGTGAAGCTGGTCGCCGTACTCTTGGAATGCGACATTACGACGTACAACTCCTCGCTGGGATCGCACTCGTTAACGGATCGATTGTAGAAATGCAGACAGGCGAAGGAAAAACTCTTGTCGCTACACTGCCGCTGGTTCTTTATGCACTCGCCGGACGGGGTGCTCACCTTGCAACGGTAAATGATTATCTTGCGAAACGTGATGCCGAATGGATGGAACCAATCTTTAAAGCACTTGGTTTAAGTGTTGGTATTGTTGAGTCACAGATGGATTTTGACGCTCGTCGACAAGCGTACGCGACAGATGTCACCTATGGCACTGCAAAAGAATTTGGATTCGACTTCCTGAAAGACCGCCTGATGCAGCGAGAACTGAAGGAAGGACGAGTAAACCTTGGGGCAACCCTCATGGGAGAGGCACGTTCCGGTGAATCGAAACTTCTCCAGCGTCCGTACTGGTTCGCCCTTGTGGACGAAGCAGACAATGTTTTGATTGATGAAGCCAGAACACCGTTAATTATTTCTTCACCGGACGGAGAAATGGGAGAGCGAGAGCAACGAAAGGCGGCTCTATTCCAATTCGCGTGCGAATTGGCCAGCGACATGGTTCCAGATCTTCACTATGAGTATGACACTCAGAAAAGATCGGCCGAACTCCTTGGTGTTGGCCGCAGTGCCGTGCGGGCATCAAAACGGCCTCGACTTGTTGACTCAGTGAGCATGCTTGAACTTTATGACTCAGTCGAACTTGCCCTCCGGGCCAAGATTGCGTTTATTCGTGACCGGCACTACGTCGTGCGAGACAAGCAGGATGAACCCGCCCAAGAGATCGTTATTATCGATGAATTCACTGGTCGTATTGCCGAGGGTAGGTCATGGCGAGATGGGCTCCATCAGGCTGTTGAGGCCAAAGAAGGGCTCGAAATAAAGACTGGGCGTGGTGGCCATGCAGCTCGAATAACTATCCAAGATCTTTTCGCAAGATGGCCGAATCTGGCTGGCATGACAGGAACGATCGCGACGAGTGCAAGTGAAATTGGTCGCACCTACGATGTCGGAATTGCAATCGTCCCAACCAACAAACCGGCCGTACGCCAACGCCTCGAGCCAAAGGTGTGTAAAAATTACGATGAAAAATTGCGTGAGATTGTTAGTGATATCAAAGATGTTCACGTGACAGGACGACCGATACTGATTGGTACACGCTCGATCGATAAATCAGAAGATCTTTCCAAAATCCTGACATCCGAGGGCCTGCCCCACACTGTTCTGAATGCGCGCAACGTTGCCTCAGAAGCAGAGATAGTTGCCGCAGCAGGTGGTCGTGGCCAGATTACCGTGTCAACGAATATGGCCGGACGCGGCACTGACATAAAGCTAGGAGATGGTGTTGAGGAACTTGGTGGACTCCATGTCATCTGCACTGAACTGCATGACTCTGCACGAATTGATCGACAATTGGTTGGACGATGCGGCCGTCAAGGTGATCCCGGAACATGGCGTCAGTTCTTATCTGTTGACGATGACATCCTGATTGAAGGGTATGGACCAAAACGTGCTAAACGAATCGGACGCCGCCTGGAGCGGCAACTCGACGGTCATCCTGAACGACTGCTGGCTTTCTTTCAACGCGCTCAACAGCGGGTTGAGGCTCGACATCGACGGCAACGGAGAGCACTTGAATACATGGAACGACAAAAAGCCGAGTCGCACATCCAAATGAGCCAAGACCCATACCTTGACGCCGCGAGCTAATTTTCCTGTCTAAAGGATGCTCATTATTCCCGGTTTCGTAAACAGCCCAACATCGGTAAGCTACGTCATGTTGGGAAGTCGCATCATCCCCTTCGCCTCAAAGTCCGGTTGACGGCTTGGGCTCGCATGTGTGAATGTCTCGTCCTTCTCGATTCAGGAAAACCATATGGCTCGGAATGCACACAATTGGCTGGCAAACCCGTCCAATGTTAAAACCTCTTGCACGCGTCACCACGCAGGACTTTACCTGTTTCTGGTTGTTGCCATGGTGATTGGTTCTGCGCCAACGGGGGTCTGGGCTCAGGAGAATGTTTCGCCCAAAGAAAAACCTGACTCCTCAAGCCAAACGGTGAACGAAGAGGACACTCCTTCGGCCCAAGACCTCAAAACACAGCCAACGACTCAGCCAACGACTCAGCCAACGACTCAGCCAACGACTCAGCCAACGACTCAGCCAACGACTCAGCCAACGACTCAGCCAACGACTCAGCCAACGACTCAGCCAACGACTCAGCCAACGACTCAGCCCAACGAAAACAGTGCGGACTCTTCCACTGGCACTCTTTCAGAGAAGATGCCGCCCACGGCTGAGCCTGCTACACCGACGCCTTCTTCAGATATTCCCTCAGCATCAGTTCCTACCATGCAGAGCACCGCCGCTGACGGCACTGTTTCAATTGTTATTCAGCCGAATACCACGGCACCACCGAACCCTGCCGAATTGACACGTCCACCGAATCCGATCGAGCCTCAGAATCCGTCAGTGGTGAGTTCTGCGGAGATTGTCACCACTCCGGACAAGACAGCTGCGACACTGTTACTCGAGCGAATTCTCGAGCCGCTCGAGCTTGGTGATGCCAACAACCGTAACGACCCAACTCGCAGCGCAACGCTTTATGCAAGACCACTGCCTCTCATCGAGGCACTTCAGCGGTCGGGAGATCGGAGCCGAAGACTGTGGATAACTCAAGCGTATTGGCAGGTATCACGAGGGTACGCCAGTATTCGGTTTGCAACTGAGGCCCGAGAACGTCTCGAATTTATCGCACCCGGCAGTGACCCGCACGATCAGATGGTGCTCGACGTAGCAACTGCGGCAGCCGAGGCAGACCTGGCAGACGCCCATGCTGAATTGATTGCTGCTCAGCAACAGCTCGTTGATCTCGTTAGGCTGCCGATAGGCGAACCAGCACCGTGGCCGGTTGACCGTCCACTTGCAGGATCCTATGAAACCCACTTTGCTGCAATATTTGCGACTCGACCAGCAACAGGACGGATTCGAGCAATCGATAGAATGCTTCCGAGTAAGCATGACGCAGTCGAGGCACGAGCAGTCGCTGTCGAGGCAGCAGAGTCTGCCATGAATCGTGCCGAATCTGATCATGCTCGCGGGAAACGTCCTATTGAGGCCGTCGTTGCAGCTCATCGAATGCTTCGCCTGCAGCAGCAAGAATTTGCAGAGTCACTTGCAACATACAATCTCGATATCGCGGAGTACGCGATGGCAGTCGCAGATACATCCGTTCCCGACGACCGTTATGTATCGATGCTCATTGGGACACCCATCCAATGGAAACCACAACCTGCCTTGAACGTGATCCCCGCAACTGGACTTCAACCTATTGAGCAGACAACAGTCCCGAAGCCATGACCTAACCGGTAACTCAATCGATACGGATTCGAGACTCTCATTGGCTTGGTTCAGCAAATCTATTGGGGACTCAGTCGGCAATCAGTAAGAAAGCCAGCTATTCTTGACTGCACGCATACTTGGCGTCTCGAGAAAATGAAATTGACACCACCCATCTCACAAAAACACACACGCGAAGAGCATGCCTGCGACGCTACCCCACCAATCCTCTGACACTCCACAACACACGCATCAAGTTCTTAGGATTGGTAGCGTCAATGTTGATCCTCCAGTCTTGCAGGCACCTATGGCTGGCTACACAAATTATGCCTTTCGGCAAGTTGTCAGAGAATTTGGTGGTGCTGGACTGCTTGCAACAGAAATGATTGCGGCCCGCAGTGCCATTTGGCTTGAGACAAATCGAAGTGAACACCCGGATCGCCTCTGGGGCGTACGAGATGAACCCCGACCGCTTGCCGTTCAGATGTGGGATAATGACGCTAAAAATTTAGCTCAAGTCGGCAAACGACTCGCACAAGACTTTCAGGTAAGTGTCATCGACCTGAACTTTGGCTGTCCTGTTCGTCAGGTAACCGAAAAAGCACACAGTGGATCATGGTTGCTACGCGACCCCGAACGTGTTGGTGAAATTGTTCGCCGTGTTGTTGATGCCTGTGGAGACACACCTGTGTCAGCAAAGATCCGTCTTGGGTGTTCCGAAAATTGCCAGACGGCGATTGAAGTTGCTCAGCGGATTGAAGAAGCTGGGGCAAGTTGTCTTACCGTTCACGGTCGCGTTGCAACTCAATACTTCAAAGGCGAAGCAGACTGGGAAGCGATCCGTCAGGTGAAACAATGCGTCTCACGCATCCCGGTAGTTGGCAACGGCGACATCACTTCCGCAGAGGAGGCCGTTGCACGACTCAAGAATTACGATGTCGACGGAGTAATGATCGCGCGTGAGTGCCTGGCGAAACCCTGGATTTTCTCACAGGTTGCTGCACTTCTGAGAGGAGAACCGAAACCGCCTGATCCGACGGCCGATGAGCAGGAGAATATCGTCCTCCACCACTACGATCTCGTCTGCAGCCGGTTTGGTGTAGAACGAGGTACACTCCTCATGAGAAAATTTGCGTGCTCATATGCTCAAGGAATTCCTGGAGCACGAGACTTCCGAGGGCATGTCTCCCGTGTCACCACTCGGCCAGAATTTCTCGACGTTATTCGTCGATATTTCCCAAAACGTGATACAGACTGAAAACCCGTCTTTTTACGAATTTGTAGAGGTTTCGAGGGAATACAACTCGATCTCATTGTCGAAATCAGGGCCTGAAATCTCGAACTCAATGCCTCCCGACATTCCAGATGTCGTCGAAGGCAAACCGAATGGCCTCGCAACCGTCCCTCTAAGACCAGCATTGAAGAATTCGGCGAAGCGGGGCGATTTCAGTAGATTTCCCCGCACATTCAGTTCCCGAACTGTCGGAACCCTATAATAACCGTATAGTAGTACTAGAGAGATAGTGTCGAAAGATGCATCTCGTGCCGAAGAGTTGAGATGCATCTGATTACAACGTAGCACTGGAGTTTACCGGAATGACACAGCCCTGGATCGAAGGCCGTTTTGAAGAAAATATGGTTTTGACGACGGTAGAACAAGCTATCAATTGGGCTCGTCAATCCAGCATCTGGCCGATGACATTTGGCCTGGCCTGTTGTGCAATCGAAATGATGGCAGCGGGTGCAAGCCGATACGACATGGACCGCTTCGGTGCCGGCGCGTTTCGTGCCACGCCACGACAAGCCGATCTGATGGTTGTAGCTGGAACCGTGACGTACAAAATGGCGAGCAGAGTACGGCGTCTCTACAACATGATGCCTGATCCGAAATACGTTATCGCCATGGGTGCGTGCACCACAGGTGGTGGTCCATATTTTAAGTGGGGTTACCACGTTGTGAAAGGAGTTGACCTCGTTGTTCCTGTCGACGTGTATGTTCCTGGCTGCCCGCCACGTCCCGAAAGCCTGCTCGAAGGTCTCATGAGAATCCAAGACAAGATTATGGGGCAGAAACTTGCAAAGAAGGCTGACGGTGTCGGAAAAATTGCTGATGAACTCCCAATACCTCATCACTCCGGTTACGTTTCTTCAGCTGTGAAAGATAATGGAGAACTTGTTTACGGTCATCAAAAAGTTAAGTCATAGTTCTTTGTTACGGAAATTCGAAATAGAAAAGTCTGGTGAATTGAATGAGCGAGCGGCTAGAAATTAAAAATGTCCATGTTGCGGTTGAGGGCCAGGAAATTCTCAAAGGAGTCGACCTGACTATTGGCAGAGGCGAAGTGCATGCACTCATGGGGCCAAACGGATCAGGAAAAAGTACGCTTGGTTATGCCATTATGGGACACCCGTCCTACGAGGTAACACAAGGATCCGTCGAGTTGATTGACAGTGATGGCACGCGACATGACATACTCGCCATGGAACCTGACGTACGTGCACGAGCCGGGGTTTTTCTGGCATTTCAACGACCTATGGCGATACCGGGCGTCCGGCTCGCAGATTTTCTTCGGCATTCTGTAACGAACGTTCGTAATCCTGACCGAAAAGAAGGTCAGGAACTTATGCCGATGCGAGATTTTCGCAGCGAACTCAAAAGCAAGATGCAAGAACTTTCCATGGACTCTGACTTTGCTCGCCGGTACGTCAATGATGGTTTTTCTGGTGGTGAAATGAAGCGGGCAGAGATCCTGCAATTGGCAATGCTTCGGCCCCGCTTCGCCATCTTGGATGAGACTGACAGTGGTCTCGACGCTGATGCCGTGCGGCTCGCGAGTGAAAGCATCGCGCGAATTGGTGGCGCAGAAATGGGCATTCTGATCATCACGCATCATGAGCAACTCTTAGAACACAACATCCCCTTGCAAACCCATGTCATGTTAGGTGGACGTATTGTTGAATCCGGAGGCCCAGAATTGGCAGCCGAACTTCATAAACAGGGCTATGACCGAATCAGAAAGGCCTACCCTGAGGCCGCTGCTGCTGAAGAGGCCATGGAAGCAGAACGTCGACTTGAAGCCACAACATCCTGACGCACCCGACACCCTGAAAAGGAAATCATACGATGTCTATTGACACTGAGGAATCTTCGACGCTCGCACTTGGGGAAATCAATAAGTACGATTTTCGTACAGACACACCTTCCATTTTCAAGGCGCGCCGAGGACTCGACCGAGATATTGTCTCTCAGATTTCTGAAATGAAAAAAGAGCCGGCTTGGATGCGAGATTTCCGACTGAAATCGCTCGACATTTTCAACTCAAAACCAATGCCTCACTGGGGCGGCAATATCGGCATCGATTTTCAAGATATTTTTTACTACCTCAAGCCTGCTGAGCAGCAGGGTAAAACCTGGGAGGAAGTGCCAGAGGAAATCAAGAAGACCTTTGACCGCCTTGGGATTCCGGAAGCTGAAAGAAAATTCCTCTCTGGAGTAAAAGCTCAGTTTGAGAGTGAAGTTGTTTACGGATCTCTTCAGGAAGACCTTGCAAAAAAAGGTGTCATCTTTACTGACACTGACACCGCGGTGCGAGAGCACCCAGACCTTCTGAGGGAGTACTTTGGGTCAATCATCCCGCCAAGTGACAACAAATTTGCAGCTCTCAACTCAGCGGTCTGGTCGGGCGGGTCTTTTATTTACGTCCCCAAAGGTGTCTCTATCGAGTTTCCCCTTCAGGCATACTTCCGCATCAATGCCGAGAGCATGGGGCAGTTTGAGCGAACATTAATTATCGTTGACGAGGGCGCACATGTGCATTACGTCGAGGGGTGCACTGCTCCGATGTACTCAACTGAGAGCCTTCATTCCGCAGTTGTTGAAATTGTTGTGAAGAAACATGGCCGTTGCCGTTACACAACGATTCAGAACTGGGCGAACAACATCTACAATTTGGTAACAAAACGCGCTCTTGCGTATGAGGGTGCAATGATGGAGTGGATTGACGGCAATCTCGGAAGTCAACTCACCATGAAATACCCGGCTGTTTACATGATGGAGCCGGGGGCACGAGGTGAGATTCTTTCCATTGCATTTGCGACCGCCGGCCAACACCAAGACGCGGGAGCAAAACTTGTTCATGCTGCACCGAACACTTCTGGAAGGATTGTGTCCAAGAGCATTTCAAAAAACGGTGGTCGCTCAAGCTATCGTGGACTCGTTCGTGTTGAGCCGGGCGCAAAGAAAAGTCGCTCAAGTGTGGTTTGCGATGCACTGATTCTTGATGACATTAGTCGTAGTGACACGTATCCATATATTGAAATCGAGGAACAGGACGTCTCGATTGGTCACGAAGCAAGCGTTTCAAAGATTGGAGAAGAACAGTTATTTTACCTCAAGAGTCGCGGTCTCTCCGAAGCTGAAGCAAGCACAATGATCGTAGGTGGTTTTATCGAGCCACTTGTTAAAGAACTTCCCATGGAATATGCCGTCGAGATGAATCGTCTGATCGAATTACAGATGGAAGGCTCCGTCGGCTAACTCACTCCTCCCCCCTGACTTCACTTATTCTGGCTTCATGACGACGACAACCGCCCCTGCCCCACTATTTAATCGCGACGCTTTCCACCAGCTGCTTGCTGAAAATCCTCTGCCCGAATGGGCGGACCTACAACGACGTTCCTGCATGGATCAACTCGAGGAACTCGTTTTACCGGATCGTCGGCAAGAACACTGGATGCGAACAGATCTTCGTATGTTCAAGCCGGACATGTGGGGCCTGCGACCGGCATCTTCTTCTGAACCACCTGCCGGTCTTCTTTCCGCACGATTTCCATCCTCCAACGATCAATCTCATGATGCTCAGACAATGGGGCGGCCTGACTACGCAGGTCATTTCAAGACAATAAACGGCCACGTTGTCCAGAATGAAATTGATTCGGCCCTTGCTGAGCAGGGAGTTCTTTTCGGTACTGCCGAAGATGTGCTCGCCAGCAGCGGCGACCTACTGAAGAACCACTGGCTCCAAATCATCGATTCAAAGGATGACTTTTTTGCTGCTCTCCACGGTGCATTTCACCGAGGCAGCGTGATCCTTTATGTCCCTCCTGGTGTCCGCATTGCAGAACCGATTCATTGTCTTGCTGCCATTGATGACGGTGGAGTCGATACATCGCATGTACTTGTTGTTCTCGGAGAAGATGCTGAGGCTACCGTTCTTACAGAGACCGCGACGTGTGGAGCCGCTGGATCAGGAACCGGATTCCACTGCGGTGGCACGGAAATAGTCGTAGGGAAAAATGCACTCCTTCGAATGGTGAACGTTCAAAACTGGGACCGCGGAGTGTGGCACGTCGCTCGGCAAAAAGCCGTTATTCACGAGAACGCCAAATTACAATGGACGCTTGCAGCACTTGGCAGCCGGTTGTCTCAAGTAGCCCAAGATGTAGCGCTGGTCGGGAAAAATGCTGAGGCTCAAGTCAATGGTGTCATGTTTACTGAAGGCAAGCAACAACTTGTCTACAACACACTCCAGCATCACGAGGCCCCGTCCTGCCGCAGTGACCTTCTTTATAAAGGTGCGCTGCAAGACCGCAGCCGTCTTGTATGGCGAGGAATGATCAAGGTTGACAAGGTCGCTCAAAAAACAGATGGCTACCAGCGAAACGATAACTTAATGCTTTCTGAAGCGGCACGGTCGGACTCTATCCCCGGTCTTGAAATTGAGGCTGATGATGTTCGCTGCACCCATGGCGCAACCAGTGGTCGCGTTGATGAAGAGCAAATTTTTTATGCACAAGCGCGGGGATTATCGGCAGACGAAGCCGCAAGACTGGTTGTTGCAGGATTCTTTCAGCAGGTCTTCGACCGAATAACAATAGCCTCTGTTCGAGAGGCACTGGCAACGGCCATAGGAAGCCGAATCCGTCGAGTATCTTAACCCAGCAGAAATCACCATCCATAACGCTCACCCAAAGCCCTTCTTTCATGCCAGAATTTACCCATGTTGCCGATGTAGCTGACGTCTCAGACCCAGGAAAAGTACTTGTTGAAGTTGATGGCGAAATGATTGCCCTCTTCCATGTAAGTGGTTCGTTCTATGCCATTGATGATGTTTGTACTCATGACGGAGGTCCGCTTGTTGACGGCGAACTTCAGGACTACACAATCGCATGTCCGAGACACGGCGCAAAATTCGACATCCGCACTGGTGCCGCTCTTTCGATGCCAGCAATTCGACCCACCCATGCACATGATGTAAAAGTTGAAAACGGGAGTGTTTCTGTACGAATTCGAGAGCCTGGATCGGGGCCGAACGGAACTCCAGCGCCGTCCTCCGTACCGGCAGTAGCAGCCGCACATGCAGTTCCGTCGCAAAAGACAGACACCACCACGAGATCACACGACACACCATCAACTGACACACCAGATGGTGCACCGACTGAAACTCAAAGCCTTACAACTCAGACTCTCTCTGAGGATCTTGTTCGTGAACTACTAAAACAAGTAAAAGACCCAGAATTATTCGTAAACATCGTTGACTTGGGATTGATTTATGACGTTTCTTTTAGTCCGGCACCAGATGAATCGAAACAACTTGTCTCCATTGACATGACAATGACGAGTCCAGCCTGTCCTGCTGGGCCTCAATTAATTGCCGACACAAAACGTGTTGTCAACACGCACGAAAAAGTCGCTGACGTCGAGGTTCGGATTGTTATGGAACCACCGTGGACACCAGACCGCATGACCGACGATGCCCGCGACCAACTGGGAATCTTCTGATTTCTCTTTCAACTGCACTTCAGCATGCGTCTCTTACTTTATGAATGGTGCTGCTCTGGTGGAATGCAGAGCGAAATTGCTCGTGACATCCTGCAGAAGGCTTCTCTTGAAGACTTCCTGAGGGAAGGCCGCCTCATGCTTGAGACACTTGCATGTGATGCTGAAAAAAACGTGGATCTGGAAGTCACTGTAATGGTCGACGCCACCCTTCCCATGAAGGAGGTACCCCACTTCTCTGAACATATTATTGTTGAGAAAATTACTCCTGGCACGAACCACTCGTCACTTCTTGCCATGGCCTCTGAGGCTGACCAGATCATTCTCATCGCGCCAGAAACTCATGGCATTCTACTCCAGACCATTATCGCCGTAGAGCAAGCAGGTTTTGGAGATAGGCTTGTTAATTGCCCAGCACCTTTTATCCATGCCGCGAGCGACAAGCATATGACGTGCCTCATGCTCGCAGCAGCTGGCATCCCGACACCAGCTGGCTGCCCAATAGCCACAGGCGGAAGCCTTCCTGCCGGATTCCGTCTACCTGCCGTCCTTAAAGCTCGTACGAGTGCTGGATGTGACGGGCTGATGATTATCCAGGACCGCTCCGATTTTGTCTCACCAGAAACAGACTCTCGGCTCGAATGCCACATTTCAGGCATCCCGAGCAGCGTCTGCTGTCTCTGTCGAGCCGATTCAATCGTCCCACTACTCCCATTCGAACAAGTGTTCGCTGACGCCCAACAGCCGGTGTACTTCGGTGGTCGTCTCATTCATGAACATTTTCATGCTCGGATGCAGTCCCTTGCAGTACGGTCAATCGACGCTCTCAATAAAACAACGCAATCCAGCGCCCGTGGCTGGGTCGGAGTTGATATGATTCTGGGTAGTCGCGATGACGGACACGGCGACCGCGTGCTTGAAATCAATCCTCGTCTCACTACTTCTTTTGTTGGCTTATCTCGTGCCCTGCACGGCGGCCTCATTCACCCACTCCTTAATCACGTCCACGGTGGAGAAATCCACCGCGGGCTTTGGAACACCGAAGCCTGTGAGTTTTCCTTGGCGTAACATTTACACGTAATTACTTTCGTTCATGTCACCAACGTTGATCAATTCATGGCTGGCTTTCGATATTGGCGGAGCCAATATTAAAGCTGCTGATGGGCACGGGTGGTCCTATAGTGAACCTTTTGCGATGTGGCAGGAATGGAAGCGACTCCCCGATGTCCTCGCTCACATAAAAAACCTTCTCCCGGCTAGCCACTATGCCGTCACCATGACGGGGGAGATTGCCGACTGCTTTTCTGGCCGCAGCGCGGGCGTCAAGCATATTGTTGAGTCGTGTTCCCTCGCCCTGGGCAAAAAAGACGTCGTTTTCTATTGCGTCGATGGCTCACTTCTTGGGGCGACTGACGCTACGCACGAACCACTCCACGTCGCTGCTTCAAACTGGCATGCTTTGGCTCGACTCGCTGGCTCAATTGTCTCTTCAGAACGCAGTTGGCTTATTGATATTGGCTCAACAACCACTGATATTGTGCCTCTGGCATACGGACAGCCAATTCCTCAGGGGGTGACTGACTGGGATCGGCTTCTCTGCGGTGAACTCGTCTACACGGGCATGGAACGCACACCTGTACCTGCACTCGTGCAGTCGCTTCCTCACCGGGGGAACTCACGGCCAGTTGCTTGCGAATGCTTTGCCACGTCTCACGATGTCTGGCTCCTTCTCGGCGTCCTGCCTGAAGACACCCAGTCGAAAACTACAGCCGACCACAAGCCGGCCACCCGTGATGCGGCTCGTGTTCGCATGGCTCGTTCTATGCTTCTTGAGCCAGCATCTTTTACTTTTGCCGATGCGATTGAAGCAGCAACGGCAATCGCAGACTCGCAGACTTGTTTAATTCAAAATGCCATCAAGCCAATGGTCCAGAACCCACTCCCGGACGATTGCGTCGTTCTAAGTGGACAAGGCGAGATATTAGCAAGAAGAGTTCTTGAGCATGTGAACTGGAATCCTCGAATAGTTTCTCTCGAAGATACCCTCGGTGCTGATCTCTCGCGTGTCGCTCCGGCTCACGCCGTAGCAATGATAGGGCAGCAGATATTATGAATACAACGACATCACAGACAGGAAGCCCATGGGAATGGCAGCATGGAAGGCTTCGCAAACCACGCAACAGAAGTAAGCGGCTCCGCATTGTGGTCAAAATCGGTGGTAGCCTTTTCTCAACTTCTGGATGGCAACATGCTGTCCGATCTCTCATTGCACACGAATCACTGTCTAACCATTCAGTAGTCGTTCTTGCGGGAGGTGGTGCTGTTGTAAATGGACTACGAGCCATTGATGAAACCAGTTCACTGCCGGCCCCTTTGATGCACGAACTTGCACTCGAAGCCATGGGAATCACGGCTCAACTCGTAGCGGAAACATTGAAATTGCCACTTGGTCCGCAAGAGACTACTGCCTCTCCGATCGTACTCGATATCAGGAAGCAGGGCGTGATACGGAATACAATTGAATCTCTTCCACACTCATGGAATACAACAAGTGACTCAATTGCGGCTGCCATCGCCGCCACAACAGGGTCTGGATTACTCCTTGTAAAGAGCACTTCACCACCGACTCGTGACATTGAATGCCTTGCGTCCACAGGATGGGTAGATCGCAATTTTCCAACAGCGAGCATCGAATTAGAGGACATTCGTTGGGCGGCACCGCAACCGTAAACTGAATCAGCCTCTCAGCAACCAACCAATGCTGCAGCGAGCACATTCATTCCCAGCAAATACCAGACTGAGGACGGGATGCCATCGCCAGTTTCCGTTCGGAGCCCACATCTTGAGCTTCGACAACGTCCTCGAGGAAGGCCCAAGGCTGAAACTGCACACCTCCGGAGGCACTAAGAATCCACCGACTCCCTCGCTTCATGCCATGTGCGACCGTTGGCACCTGCTTTGGAACTTCGTAGCTTGAGAGTTGAACCGGAGAAGTATCTTTCAATAGTGAGAGGTCCAGCCCTGCTCGATCGGCAAGCTGCCTGCTATCAATTAAAGCTGCAACAACTGCCAGATCAACGCAATTCATCAATTCTCGAAAAACTGGCTTATTCGATGCCAGATCGTCGTAATACGCTGTCATTCTTTCACACCAACGTGCAGCATTCTTATCAGTACGTCCACTCCCTCGCTGCATGCCTTCTCGAACCAAGAGATCAGTTTCAGTCAGGCACACCATTTTCCCACCTGTGAGCTTCCAACCGAGTTCATCAGGATCTCGCGCAATGGGTCTATACTGAGCTTCTAACCAGAACCGCGGCATCATTGTTGAGCCGGTCGTCGCCTGAACCATGGATAGATAGCTTGGCAGTTTAGCGACTCCTGATGACTCCAGGCCCATACCAATTCGCTTCATTCGGTAATCTGCTGCTACAAGAACCTGCGCAAAGTGTGTATCTGCGGGCACACCCCCAACCGTCACTTGCTGAGGGCCCAAGGCTTCCTCCATCGATCGAAAGATTTTTTGTGGATTTGGCATCTGCTTTGTCGAACTCAGTATTTCCTGCAGCCGGGCAATGCCTTCTGGCGTTGGATCAATAGAGCAACGCATTCCACCCATGCGTGCTGCATCAATTGATCGAAGTGCCACGACCAAATCTTCAAGTAGTAACAGAGGCCGGCCACTGGTTACGCCAACGAAAATACCATTTTCATCAACCGCAATTTCATCACTTGGTCCAGCCAAAACCAAATCGTGTCCGTCAGGGTCAACAAACACGTATTCAATTTTCTCTAGCCCGCCAAGTGTCAAGACTTCTGGAGAAACAAGTTCATGTTCCGTTACAGCCCGCTGAACATCTTCGAGAATACGTCTCAGCGAAACTTTCTGAAGGTCAGAACGCTGCCCCGTCTGCGGCGGATTTTCTCTGAGGATTTTTTTTCGCTGAGCGGCAATGCTCACAAGTGCCCGTGGCTCAATCGTGCGAACGATACCGTCAGTATCGACTGAAATACCACCAACTGCCTGAGCACCGAGCCCACCACCAGCAAATTGGCCGAATACGCGATCAGTAAAAAACCCATTCAGGACTACAAACAGCACAGCAGCACAACACGTCGTTGCAAAACTGTTCTCAAAGACCGTAGAAACTTTTGTTCGTGTGCAGCTACGCATAAAAACCCTCATCATCACGTTCAACTGGGATTCAAATCAGGCAAACTGTTCGAGCAACGGTATGATTTTGTAATTGCACGACAATTTAGCAGTGATGCTAGCCTCAGCACGCCCTTGAGAGCAAACCCTCTTTACTGAAGCAAAAGCGGCTCGAAAGGACTATTCTTTCATGTTTTCATGAATTCCTGCACGTTTTCCTGCTAAATTAGGGCTCACTATGCGATGACCTTTGGATTCTGTTTTGATTAATGCTTGTGAGGGTATCTCGCAAGGAGAGCCCCGATTGGCCATGATGTAAGCATGAATAACGACAAATCTACTCCACTTGCCGATGCTCATGTCCTCGTTCGGGATCCTGCCAATGGCCCGATGCTGACTCCACTCACTCCCAGAGACGTCCTCAGCCTCGGTCGTGCGCCTGGAAATACCATTGTGCTCCATGACGAGCGAGCAAGCCGAAATCACGCCGAGATACGGGTTAACGACGACGGGAAATGGGTCATCCAAGACCTGAAAAGTCGAAATGGCACAACGGTCAACGCCAACGAGATTACATCAGAACATACGCTCATTGATGGAGACACCATTCAGATCGGATCGATTACGATCCTTTTCAGTGAGGGACCTCCTCCATCATTATCCGAAGCAAACGAAAATGATACCGATGGCACTGGTATAACCGGTGAAATGTCTGCCGAAATTGCAGAGTGGCATTCAACGATTCGCTATCGTCGAAACCGTAGTCGTTTACTTGATGACATTCGTGAATCTGCCCGAACTGCTCCAAAAGTAGGGCAGGCAGCTGCAGAATTGTGCCGACTTGCATTTACGCTAGGTCGTGCCACAGAAGTATCATCTGCTGCAAACCGCGCTCTCGAGTCTGCCATGCTTGGATCGAATGCAAGTAAGGGAATGGTTTTGCTACCAACGCCTGAGGCCATTCATGAAGAGAGAATGACTGTAAATGACTTATACGGCGTTGCAGCAGTACCTTCAGACCTTCGCATTGATGACATTCCAACAAACCTGGTTGAGGCAGCCCTTGCAACAGATGAAGCAATCTTGGCAGGGCCAGAGACGGTTGGTGGGCAACCACCAGCAATAACCATAGCCGCCCCCATACGTGTGCATGGAAAACCGGTTGGGGCAATCTATCTTAGTAGTGAACCTGGTAGTGATGAAAAATCTCCTGATGACCTTGAGTTTGTAATTGCTGTCTGCGACGCCATAGGTCAGGTTTATACAAATCTCGAAGCTCGGGAAACGCTTTCGACCCGGCTTGCGACGGCAGCTTGTGAAAACAAACTGCTCAAAGAGCGGCTCGGTGAAAAAACACGTATGGTTGGTGAGAGCCCTGCCCTTGCAACGATCACAACACAGGTTGAGCGTGTTGCGAGTACAAAAGCCACAGTCCTTATTCGAGGTGAAAGTGGTGCCGGGAAGGAATTAGTCGCACAAGCCATTCACGATGCCAGCGATCGCAACAGTGGCCCTTTCGTCTGCCTGAATTGTGCCGCTCTGTCAGAGACACTCCTAGAGAGCGAACTGTTTGGCCACGAAAAAGGGGCGTTCACTGGCGCGACTGATAAAAAGGCGGGGAAATTCGAACTTGCTGATAACGGAACACTCTTTCTCGATGAGATCGGTGAAATGAGCCCCACCATCCAGGCAAAATTTCTGCGAGTGCTTGAGGGGCATGCATTTGAACGAGTGGGGGGCAGCACCCGGCTTAAGGTGGACGTACGAGTCATAGCTGCTACAAATCGTCATCTTGAAGATGCTGTTGCAAACGGTGGATTCCGACGAGACCTTTACTTTCGACTGCGTGTCGTCGAAATTGCAGTGCCTCCACTGAGAAAGCGACAAGAAGATATTGAATTGCTTGCAAATCACTTTGTAGACGTATTCAGTCGAGAGACCGGTCGAAAAATTGAGGGGCTCAGTCCTGCAGCCATTAGTGCAATGCAGGAATACCATTGGCCTGGAAACATTCGTGAATTACGAAACTGCATCGAACGTGCCGTCGTCCTGAGTTCGAACAAGATCATTGATGTTCCCGACCTTGCCCTGAGCACTCTTGCCTCCCCGGGCGATACCGGTCGGATAGAAACCGCGGGCAACAAATTTACACCAGAAACGTTAGCCACCATTGAAAAACGTCACATACTGGCAACACTTGAGTGTACCGGCGGCAACAAAACAAAAGCAGCGAAACTCTTGGGCATTGAACGATCTACCCTTGATCGTAAATTTGCTCGATGGGGCAAGGCTGATTGAATCCAGAATTAACTGGCTAAAGACCAAAATATCGCTTCCATGCTTCAACGTCTCCTGGCCCCGGCGCCGTCGGCTTTGTTTCTTTCTGTCGAACGCATTCGTTCATCGCCCGCCGCTTCTCTGTGAGCCATTCATTGCTATCAACAGCAATCGCTCGCCGACGGCGTGCTGCTGCCTGCACTCGCCTATCACTGGACACGACAACGAGGCCCGATGGTGATTCCTCCTCGACCATTTCCTCGATTAATGAATCTGCATCTGGATATTCCCGAGCAAACCATACCCGGATGGATCCGTGAACGTATCGCGCAGGAAGACCGTCGAGGGCATCAGCTGCATCAAAAACAACAATTGTCTGCTCCGCCTCAGCCCCAAGTAACTCTGAAAGGTGGTCAAGAAGAGCTCGACGAGACTGCTCGAATCCAAGTGGCCCTCGCGCATCACCAAACACACCCGAGGCATGGAGTAGGTTGTACCCGTCAATAATGATCATTGCTCTACAACTAGCTGGAGAGGCGATATTTCACTTTTCCGTGAACAATTGTCGCAACAGCTCGTCCGCGTAGCGTCCATCCATGAAATGGTGAATTCACACTTTTTGATGAAAAAGAATTGACATCTACTTGCCATTCACGAGATGGATCGATAATCGTCACATCAGCAATGGCCCCTGGCCTGAGAGTACCTCGATTAATACCTAGAATTCTCGACGGCAGTAGACTAATGGCTTCAACAAATCGTGGCCAATCAATACGACCAGACTCAATCAGCCGTGTTACAGAAAGGCCAATTGCTGTTTCCAGCCCAAGGATGCCAAACGGCGCTCTATCGAGTTCAAGTAACTTTTTTTCTGGTGCGTGTGGAGCGTGATCCGTTGCAATACAGTCAATTGTGCCATCAGCAAGCCCTGTAAGAATTCCTTCGACATCTTTAGCTGTTCGCAGCGGCGGGCTCATTTTGAAGTTTGAATCAAACCCTCGAAGAGATTCATCCGTCAGCGTAAAATGGTGAGGGCAGGCTTCCGCCGTGACCCGAACGCCGCGTGCTTTTGCCTCTCGAATGAGACTGACACCCTGTGCTGTTGAAACATGCATTACATGAAGACGACCGCCAGTCACATCAGCGAGTGCAATATCTCGCCCGATCATGACTTCTTCTGCAGCTGCCGGCATCCCCTTCAGGCCAAGCGACATGGAGACAAGGCCTTCATTCATTACGCCACCATGAGAAAGCTCTAAAACTTCTTCATGGGCCAGAATTGGCTTATCAAACATTCGACAATACTCGAAAGCCCGACGCATCAACTCGGCATCGTAAACAGGTGATCCATCGTCACTGAAAGCAACAGCCCCAGCTTCAACCAGTTGGCCGATTTCGGCTAGTTCCTTCCCTTCTCGCTCATGGCTTACACACGCAACAACAAACACATTGCAGGTATCTGCTCTCGCCGCTTTTTGATGAATAAACTCTACGTTTGCCTGGGTATCAATTGCCGGCTCGGTGTTGGGAATACAGGCAACACTTGTGAAGCCACCCGCCAAGGCTGCTCTGGTCCCGGTCTCAATAGTCTCATCCTCTTCACGACCAGGTTCACGAAGATGCACGTGCATATCAACCAGTCCCGGTGTAACAATCAAACCATGGGCGTCAATCGTCTCATCAACTTTCCCAAGCGGCTGACTACCATCATGACCAATAGACATTATCAAGCCATCACGAATAAGCAGATCGTCTACTCGATCAATCCCCTGATCTGGATCAACTACTCGTCCACCACGAATTAACATGGATGCCATTACTTTTGCCCCTTGTGTTCTGAAGAATCTCTTGTGAGGCCATTTCTCTGTGCTCCACAGATGAGCCAAAGTACCGCCATTCGTACGGCGAGCCCATTAGTAACCTGATCCAAAATAAGCGACTGAGGGCAATCTGCTACATCCGCAGTTACCTCAACACCACGATTAATGGGACCAGGAGCCAGAATAACCAGATCATCTTTCGCACGACGAAGACGGTCCTGGTTCATGGCGTACAAATGGGCATATTCTCGGACCGAGGGAAATGGTCGTGTTTTTTGTCGCTCGAACTGTATCCGTAAAAGATTGAGAACATCACATCGTGGTAAAATAGCATCAAGGTCATGTGACACCTCTACTCCAAACTCTTGCCAACCATCAGAAACAAGAGTGGGCGGGCCACAAAGAATCACTTTCGCGCCGAGTTTGGTCAGACCCCATAAATTCGACCGTGCCGTTCTGCTGTGCGCAATATCGCCAACCAGACCAACAGTAAGACCTTTGAGATCACCAAGGCGTTCACGAATCGAGAAGATGTCCAGCAATCCCTGAGTCGGGTGTGCATGCGGTCCATCTCCGGCATTGATAACACCAACATCAAGATGGGAGGCAAGTAGATGGGGTGTTCCAGGTGTTCCATGCCTGACGACTACTGCATCGACTCCCATAGCTTCAAGATTCTTGGCAGTGTCAATGAATGATTCGCCCTTGGACAAACTGCTCGTCGAAGCTGAAAAGTCGATAACGTCTGCTCCCAGACGGCGAGCAGCTAAAGAAAAACTTGTTTTTGTTCGAGTGGAGTTTTCAAAGAAGAGATTCACAATAGCAGCACCCGAAAGAACATCAATTTTTTTGCGACATCCTTGCGTGGCTTCCTTGAACATTACGGCAGTATCAAGAATCAGCCTGATTTCCTCAGCTGTAAGTTCTTCTAAGTCGAGTAGATGACGATGCGTCCACCCCTTCGGCGGGAGATCCCCCTGGAGTACCACTGGTGCGACGGTGGATGATTTTGATTGCGACATGAAACGGGCCCTGAACAACAGTTAAAGATGGGCAAAAGAAGTCAGCGAGGAAGAGTCTACCAGCGGTCTGCCGCGTCGTCATTACCTGAGAATGCTGGACTTGCTCTAGGGCCGAAAAAAGATCTACCTTCTCATTTGAAATACCGACCAGCTGCTGCCGCTGTCCCCACAAAATAGCGAGTTGCCGTTGGAAGGTTGGTTGCTTCCCTCGGTACAAAAAACTCCATGCACCGAACACATACAAAGATTCTCATTAAACGCCCTGCCCCACGAGCAGATTCGTGTAGCGATTGCCTTCACAGAATCGGTTTGCGCATAACGCTGCTCGTCATCGGTATCGGGATAACAACTGGCTGCAGTTCTGCTATCTCAATGCGAGAAGCACTTCGGGACAGCATCGAGCAGGCCGCCGTAGTATCCCAACTCACTGTTGTCAGTGACCTTGAAGCTGACGCAGCAACAAAGACAGCTTCCGACGAGACCGCCACTGCTTCGTATGCGCCAGAAACTCTTGACTCCCCAACTTATATCGATGAGGGCGAGTTCGGAATGGATGAGCCACATGACATCTCTCTCGATATCGAAACAGCTGTCAGCACACTATCAGAAACGAACAGTCTTGATACTGCGTCAAAAGCAGCGCTCGTTGAAACACTTGAAATGACCCCGCAAGCTGATTGGCCAGTTGTCATTGAAGAGTTCACTGCCACCCTCACTGCCCTTCGGACTACGGAGACGGCACCGGCTCTATATCTTGACGACACGGAAATTGTATTGAGCGATGGAGATACTATCTCAAACCTTCCTACAGTCAATGAAGTAGATACCGCTGGAAGAGATTTTCAAGAACCGTCGGAAACAACACAGCCCGCCCCTTCTTCCGAAACAACAAGTGAAACAATTGAGGACTTAGACAGCGCATACGATAGCGTAGCTATCATCTCTTCACCGAAAAGCTCATCGTTCCAAGAACCGGTTGCCACAGCACCGTCTAATCGGACACCATCCACTGAGATGCCAAAGAATTCACAGGTCGACTTACTTGAAGACGACCATGCAGAGGCATCACCAGCGAAACAAACACATCTGGCTATCCACAGGCCATGTCTTGCTCAGAAAGTACTTGGCTGGGGAATGGTTGAAGATTTTCCTCAAAACGAACTCTACGCTGGCAGTGAAGTCATCGTTTACTTTGAGCTGACTGGGATTGAATCAAGTGAATCTGATGAAGGTTTCAAAACCAACATTGAAACAGCTCTGCGGCTTGATGATGCTACTGGAAAGCGGCTCCACAGCTGGTCACTCCCTCCCCTTGTAGAGGTCTGTGCCTCCGTTCGACGCGATTATTTCGCACGCTTTTTCGTGAATCTTCCAAATTCCCTCCTCCCCGGTGACCATCAACTCATCTTGACCGTAACTGACGCACATTCGGGGACCACGGCAGAAACAGTTCTGCCATTTGCTATCGCTCCAAGTGGATTTGTTGCTGGAACTGCAAGGTAAGAAAGATACCGAAAGGCTCCATTGTTACTGCAGTGGCGGCGGTATCAGTTCCGGTGGCTGTCTTTGCATTGCATCTTCTTGCTTTACAAACTCAAGGTCAATCGCTGCAGGTGTCGACATCGTGAGTGGAAAATCTTCTAGCTGAAGCAGGCTCGCAATTTCAGCTGCACTTTTCCACCGGGTTCCCTGGGATTGAACATACGATAATTCTGTTTCTGTCAGGATGCGCTGTGCTTCAAGCAATCTCACAAATGTAAGTTCCCCTTCAGAGTATAAAAACTGAGTGACGCGAACAGTTTCTCTCGCCTTCGGTAATATAAGTTCTTGATACCACTCTGCTTGCCGACGAGCCTGCCGATATTCATTAATAATTCTTGCAGTCTGATCAGCGAGTCCAATTTCAACTGATCGTAGCCCTGCTCTTGCCTTTGCAATCTCTGCACGTGCAGCTCGGATATTTCCTTGGTTGCGATTAAAAAGAGGGATTGTGCAACTGACCTCCAGAACTCCCTGGTCCTGTTCAGGTACGCCGACGAGGCCAACAGGACTCACCTGCCGTTGGTACCCTCCCATTACTGTCACATTAGGAATTGGTTCAACGACGGATCGCTCCAACTCCCACTGAGCTCGTGCAATATCTGTTTGCGCTGCTTGCGGGTCAGCATTTCTTGCAATCACAATTCGCTGCAAGAGTTTGAGGTCAAAATTTGGTAATACTTGAAACAAGTCACCTTCAATAGTTCCGACATCTGCCATGGGCAGTCCAATAGCGGTTGCTAATTCCCGCCTTCCTGTCTCAATATCAACAGTTGCATTGAGTAATCGAACTTCAGCGCGGTCCCGCTCAATACTCCAAAATAATGTGTCGGCTTTTGTTCCTTCTCCTGCGGCAGCCAATTCCTGTCCAAGCTGATATGAACGATTTGAAATATCATAAAGCTGTTTAAAAATTACAAGTTTCCGCTGCGCGACAAGTAATTCATAAAATGCCCGGCGAACTCCCGTTAGCACGTCATATCTCGCTCTGATCAGTTCATATTCCGTTCGTTGAACGCCTCGCAGTGCTGCCTGTTGTGCCAACTTAAGTTTGCCTGCAGTGACAAATTCCTGCGACACAAAACCATTCCATTGGCTATCCGCGCCAGCTAACTGTGGACTCGACCCTGCTAAGGTCGGATTCGGATAAAGCCGAGCTTGTACAGCCTCGCCTCGCGCCTCTTCGACAGAGGCTCTCGCTGCTTTCATTCGCGGATGATTCTCAAGCGATAACGATGAAAATTCAGCTAGTGTGTTTGGCGAAGGGCCCTGATCAACTGAAGCTGTTCTGTATTCTTGCACTGCAGGAACCGGCACCGACTTTTCGGCTCGAAGGGGTTCTGGCAGGGCGAGATTACGTCCCTCTTCATCCAGTCGCAATGAGCCGGCCAATGAACTGTCTTGCCAGGGCTCTGCACATACAGGCAATTGCAACACTACGCACAGCAGGCCCAGCCACAAGGCGCACTGAAAAGATGAAAAACGTGATTGTGGCATTTCTTTCATGGGCCTGAAAAATCTCGGGGTGAACCATCTACTATTTTCGGAATCATTTGGCCGTAAAGTTAATCAAAACCACCGGCATTGCCCGTCTTCGCAGGCTTCGCTGCAGGCCGCAGAACACCACATCTCAGGATTGTTATCGACGCATCGCTTTATGCCGATTCTTACCA
>WLWF01000661.1_pt1 | contig 32327 bp, 48 predicted proteins | sample 6718331 | NCBI WGS metagenome assembly WLWF01 (sample SAMN12718692, study PRJNA515312) | sponge metagenome | isolation source: marine sponge | host: Mycale hentscheli | place: New Zealand: South Island, Marlborough, Capsize Point | collected 2003-05-01 | reverse complement strand
TAGTGGTTTCTGTACCTTCTTTGTCTTTATCAATTCCTTTTAATTTTAAATCAAGAATTTTTCTTTCAAGAGCTAATCTAGCTTCACCATCCATAAGCATAATAGGCGTAGACTCTAAAGTTTTCTCTAGTGTTTTTATTTGCTCTAGTCTTAATATTTCTTGAGCTGTCTTTTGATCCATAGTGCCATCAAGAACCTTACCCATTACTTCTAAATACCTAAGTTCAGAATCAATCTGCTCTTGTGTCATTGATTTATTATCTGACTTTGCTTTAGTGTTATCAGTTATGGCCTTTGTTTGTGTATTGGTTGAACCTGTTGAGGTATTTAAACTTTCAACTAACGCATCAACATCTCCACCAAGATTACTAACTGCAACTGAAGCCTTTTGATATTCTTTTAATAAATTAATTTCTTGTATTAAATTATCTTCTATAGCCTCTGTATTTTCATCAACTTTTTGGGTGTATATAGAATATTCACTACTTGTACCTTGTCTTGCATTGTTTGCTTTTTCTAATATCTCACCTGTGAATTCTATTTTGTTATTTTCTAAATCTGCTTTTTCAACAAATAAATCCATTCTTGCAAGTTCATTGTCAATTTGCTTTTGTCTTATCTTTGTAAATTTTTCTTCAGCAGCAATAAGAGTAACTCTTTGAAGCATAGCTGCATTTGCTGCTACTTGTGCCTTTTGTAAATCTTCTAAGTTAGTTTTTTCAGTAACTAGATTTGGAAGATACTCTCCGTACTGCATGTTTAACTTAACTATTAATTTACTTCTAATTTCTTCTTCTAAATTGTAATCTGTTAAGGCAGTAAACAAATTATTCATAGCAAGTCTTTCTTGGTCTAATTTTTCAGAAACAGGTATTTCTATAAAATCTGTTAGTTTGTTTACAAAATTTGCAAATCCATCAGTAATGTTTTTTAATTGTGTACCAAAACTTTCTACAAAGGCTATTGCAAAACCTTGCGTTGCTGATTCAGACCTTTTTAAAGCTCCTTCTAAAGTGTCTCCAACAATTCTAGCCATTTCTTCTGCAGCACCATTAGCATCTACTAAAGCATCTCTAAGTTGAACAGTTCTGTCTCTACTTGTTATCATTTGCTCAAAAGCACCTGCTTGTCTTACATCCACAACTTCCATTATTTCTGCAAGGCTACCTCCTTCTTTACTAAATTTAGTTAAGGCAGGGACTAACTGATCTAAAGAGTGTATTGTTGTTCCAAAAGACTTTACTAAATCTGAGTTTGGGTCTTGCATTTTAAGAAGTATATTTCTTAAAGATGTACCTGCAATAGAAGCCTCAATACCTGCATCAGACATTTGAGCCATAATTGCTGTTGTATCTTCAATAGAAAAACCTGCTGATTTAGCAATAGGAGCAACCTTTGTCATAGAAGTTTGAAACTTCTCAAGGTCTAAAGCAGAACTTGTAAAAGATACTGCCATAACATCAACTACTCTTTGTGTTTCACTAGCGTCTAATCCAAAACCTCTAACCGCAGAACCCGCTACTATAGCAGCTCTAGCTAGATCACTATCAGTAGCTGTAGCTAAATTAAGCGTTGCTTCTTGTGCGGCTAATATTTCTTGAGTAGAAAAACCTAATTTACCAAAGTTAGTCTGTAGCTCCGCAACTTGTTGTGCTGTAAAGAAAGTAGAACGCCCTAAGTCTTTTGCTGATTGTGACAATAGCAAAAATTCTTCATTAGTAGCTCCTGTAATTGCTTGTACTTTAGCCATTTGAAACTCAAAATCTCTAAATCCTTTTACCGCAGTACCTAAAACATTAGTTATAGTTCTAAAAGCACCAACAGCAAGACCAATAACTGCAGTACCCTTAACAATCTGCTTTGCCATACCATTGCTTGACTTAGTTACTCCTTTAACCTCTTTATTTGTTTCTCTAAGTGCTTTAGAGTTTTTTGCTATCGCTTTTTCATTTTTAATATAAGCGTCTGCTGACTTTTTAGTAACTTCTACTCCATTCTTTACATCCTTTTCATACTGTCTTTGCTCTTTACGTAACTGCTTGAGACTGTCTTTTAATTCAGTAATCTTTTTGACATTTTTAATGTCTACCTCTATTGCTACCTTACTCTTTAATGCCATATCTTAATTATCCTATTGTTAATGTAATTTCTTCTTTAATAAGTTGTTTATCTATCTCTGTCTCTACTTGCTTTACTATACTATCACGTATTCTTTCGTCTATATCACTAGCTGCAACTTTGTTTTTAGCTATATCAATAAAGAAATATCTTTTATCACCATATGGATATACATTTTTATCTCCCGTTCTAGTAAAATATTTTTCTTCTAAATTGTTTTTTACTTTATTTACAAATCTATTTAATGCTTCCTCATTTGCAAAACTTAACTGTCCATTTTTTTGCTTACTTAAAGCCCACTCTTTTAAAGCCTCATAACCTTGGTCATCATCACCAAATGTAACACCTCCTGTCTTACCATCATTAACAAGCCACATATATGGAGTGTCATTAGTAATCAAAAGAGAAATATTATCTTTTCCAACTTTTAATTTATCACGAAAACCATTATATAGCTTACCTGAAGCTATGTGTTGCTGATGTTTTAGCTCTTTCCTTAACTCTCCAATAATAAAAGGAGCTTCTTTTTTTAAGGCATCTTCTATGAATTTATATTGCTGTGCCATTATTATGTTTTTTTATTCTCCATCAGGATATATTGAATCGTTATATTGTCTTGCTAATATATTTGAAATTCCTGTTAAAGGAGACTCTAAAATTACAGGTACTCTATAATCATCTTTTTGTTTTACAGACATTCCTGATATTTCAACTGTATTACCATCTACTGTAGAGATGTAATCTATAAAAAGTATATCACTTGGCGTTTCGGCTATAAAATCCAAAGTGATTTGGCCATCAGCATTAGGCAATTCAAAAGTATTAACGTCAGATTGTACTAATACCTTAGCATTAGAGCTTGTAGAGGCTTCATAATACGCAACATTGTAAAGCCTTGATACTGAGAGCGTTCCAACAGCAACAGAATATGCTAAATCAATAGTTAATCTATATTCAGTTCCAATATTAAGCCTTCTAAGCTCTTGAAATATTCCCGAATGACTAGAATTTACGCCAACAACTGTAGCGTGAATTATTACTTTATTATCTACAGACTCTGGCTCTCTACCAACTGATACGGGTGGATATACAGTACCATTAGAGCCATATGAAAACCAATTTGAGTTTTTATTCAAAGGAAGTCCTGCACTTGTTACTGCTTGTGTTGCATAATCTGCAGTAGATGTTGATTTCATTGTTGCAGTAAGAACTGTTCCTGTAGTAAATCCTTTACCATAAGAAAGTCTTTCATTTGTAAAAAGAGGTACAGATATAAAAACATCTAAACCACTCACTAAAGGCATCCCATTATCGTTTATTTGTCTACTCATTTTATTTCTTTAAAATATTTAACTATTAAATGTTGTTACTGTTGGCCATGTTTTTACTATATTCCAATATATTAACTCAACCTTTGTAGTTTCATTGCTATTAGGTTTATAATCAATTATTCTATTTATTCTATAATAATAGCCATCTAAATATACTAACTTCCTTAAATCTAAAGAGGCTAAATCAGATACTGTTAAATTTAAATAAACTATTTTTATTCTAGGATTAGCTTTCTGCATCTCTATCATTGACTGATAGTATGTTTGATACAATCCTTTGTATGGAAACTCGCTAAAAAAAGTACCAGTAGCACAGTCATAACTTGCTTGATTTAAAGAGTTGTAAGTTAAAGGTTTCATTGGATCAGCAGGGAATGTCCTGTTATCATAAGCACAAGCTCTACAAAGAACTTGATACCTTTGAGAAACCCCATTAAAGCTCTCTTTACCTGCATATATTATTTCAGTATAACTTTCTGAATAATTTTGCACAGATGCAATAAAAGTATCACCAAAGTTCCCTCCGTTACAATTATCTTTAACGTAATTTAAAAGTCTAGGAACAAAATCATATCCTTTTTCAGGTCTACAGCTACTTGATGGTGTGGGTACTCCTCCGTTATCACATACACCCCATAAAAGTCCTCTCCAAGGCGTTACATTAAATGCGTAAGAGCCTACACCTGATGTCATCCCATCCTGATTGCTATAAGTACCTGCAAAAAAGGGATTTTCATAAACTTGTGTACCCACTTCAAAATCATTAGACAAAAACTCTCTATATGGAAACTCATCTAATATTCCATCCCAATATTCTCTTCCTCTTTCCTCAACTTTTTTATCATTTGAATCTGTTTTGAATTTAAAAATAAACTCTCTTTTAAGGTCAGTATTAGCCCATTTATCCTCTTGATTTTTTGATAAATCTAGTTTACTTGTCCAGTCTACAGCATCCTTTTCATCTTCAAAAAAATCATTAAATGGCTCAATATAAACTTTTTTACTTTCCACATCTGTAGTAAACTGAAGATTAAACGCATGAATAACTCCTTTTAAAAAATTTAATTGAGTGCTTTCGTTATCTATAACATTTTTCAAGTCATATGTCTGTCCATACTCTACTCTCTCTCCATGGTGCATTATGGATAAAATTGCATTTCTAGCCGATAATCTATTACCAGTAGCAGCCGATACAGAAGGTGAAGTACCACCAAAAAGGTCAATTGAACCCCCTATGGTTTTAGTGGCGGGTTGATATCCATGCCCAAATCTACCCTTTAATCTAAATCTTATTCTGTCGTTTTTATTTAACCATATATTATTTGCCTCAAGAGCTTCCTGCAGACTATGAGATTTATAATTAGAAGAAGTAAAATCAGCACAAGTACTAAAAACCTGTGCATTTGATTCGGGAATGAAGAAGGCCTGTGATACAGTATTCCAACTCGTTTGCCCTGCAGTATTTACTTGGAGCAACATTTTAATATAATCAACCTCATTCACAGTTGAAGTACCATCGCAAATACTTGTAATATATATACCAAAATTAGAAGCTGATATATCGTAAAATCCATACTCCTGTATAGTAAAATATCCATTAGAATTATTATAAATTGCTGAATTTAATGATGTTAAAAAATCACCATCACCATCATTAAATTTACAAGTATGTTCAGGCCAAAAATCTTGAGTAGAAGATTTTAAGCCTGATAAATAGCTCCAAGTTCCAAAATAAGCAGTTTCTAAAATTCCCTGTTTAAATGATCCTTTGATGCTATTGTCATTTACTCTTTCTTCGGTATTGTTATAAACAAAATTTGGCAATAACATTAGAAGTTTTTTAAAGTAATCAGTCTCAATAAATGCAGATGATATAGTATATCCTTCTTGATTAAAAATAGCATGAATTATATCGTAGATAAATATGGCGGGTCGCCAATCACAACTAGGTATTGGCGTTGGATATGCAGTTCCACTATTATAAAAACCATAATAACCTATATTTGTTGGACTTCCAGTCCCCAAGGCAGCCCATTTAGTATCTAAAAGCTGTATAGTGGCAGGTTTGCCACCTTCATTATTTTCTCCATATGAAATTATAGGATAAACTACAGGAATGTTACTTGGCGATACAGCTCCTGCTACAGTCGTTTTAGTGTCAGCATTATCTATATCCCAAGTCGAAACAATACTCGGCTCGTTTACTTGAAGTCCAACTCCTGTGTTATTTCCTTTCCTGTTCAGATTATCCCAACCACTTCCATCTGCACCTCCTAAAACAGATAAATTTCTTAACAGTTTACTGTCTAAAGATTGCGACCAATCAACATTGTTACCATAAAAAACACATGAGTAATATAAAGGATTAGATGCCTTTCCTATAGCAGTTATTTGAAGCTGTCCCGTCAGAATAAAATTATCGTTTACTGTTATCCTAGTCTCCTTTCTTGTACTTATACTGTTATTAGGTATAGTGCTTCCTGTATAGTAACTACGCTTTAGCACCCTATTATTATTTTTAGTAGCAGGGATTTTAAATGTCTTACTATATGTCCCTGTTCTTGCTTGTAAATCTCTGGCCTCAGAAATAGAAAAATTAAGAGCAAGAGGAAAGTCAGAAGAATCTCCAACATCTAAGATGCCTAAAATACTCTCATCATACAGTATAGCGTTTCTTTGTATCAATTTTGCAGTAACTGTAGCTTGAACCCCTGCCACAGCAAAAAGCCTAAGACCTGCATTTGCCTCGCAAGTAAATGCTATAGAATCTGATCCATTGCTCGTTCTTCTTAATGGTAATAAAGTAGTATCTGAAGTACCATCTGACATTACTGTAGATATGCCGACTAATCCACTACTTGCACTAATATAATCAGATATGGTTAATTCTATTTCGTATGATGCTGTTTCTGTCAAATTCCCACAAATAGATGCAAGATAAACTGTGCTAGTCTGAGAGCCATCTATAGAGACTTGTGATACACTATCTTTTACCCATTTCGAGCTAGTAGCCGCTTGATCTATATTGTTAAAATTCACAAGATTCTGATTGTTGAATCCTGTATTATTTTCTCTATACTTATAGTCTAGTAATTCAATCTTAATCATGTTAATTTCTTTGAGTTAGTATACCTTGAGATAATGTGTACTCTATATTATACATTATAAGACCCTCTTTCTCGTCTACAGAAGTTATTTCTGTATTATTTATTATTACAGGCGTATATATTGTTCTTGAAGGTCTTAGATATGAATTTTGATCGGTCAATAAGTCAGGAGCATCACTAAGGTAATTTAATTGATCACTATCTGCAGTAGGTGTTTCTATCCATACGTTTGGTGATGTAAACATTTCTCTTAGCCAAGTTGCCTCTATTTTATTTAATGGCTCTGTATATACAGCATTATTAACATTTGCGTTTACACTCAAAACCTCTTTTCCTCCTCTATAATAATCTGAGCCTCTCATAGTGTCTGATAGGTATGCACTATTAGGAACAGCACTATCATCTTCATATTGATTATCCTGAAAAATTCTTCTATTTGGCAGAGCTTTTTCCATCAAAGATTTTTCAACGCTTATAGCCTCTAAAACATCTCTACGAGCAGTATAAGAATCTATACCTCCCATAGTATTTAGCCAATGGAATCTAACATTTTCATAAGAAGATTGTTTTGTACCCGTATCATCCATCTTAAACCAATAAATATTGGAATGTCTTACCTCAACCCAAGGATTTGGAGAAGGATTATTTGCATTATAATATCCTCTAACATAAACTTTATACCACCCTGTACTAGAACTTATTGGAGTTATAGCACCTGTATAAGGATAATTGGCATCTGATATTGAATATGCGTGACTATTAATGTAAGCAGGAGCAACATTTTGAACACACATTTGATTTTGCGTGTGAGCAAAACTCGTTGCAGTATTTAGTATAAAATTATGGGAAATGTCTGAGCATACATGAGTAGTTCCTCCTGAGTTTTGCCACTCAGAACCTAAAACAAATGAATATTGCAAACCTCCACTTGTATTATATGATTTGCCATAAACCTCATAGCGATTATAAAAATCACCACTATCAGCACTATTGAAACTAGCTTTGCAAAAGAAATACAAAAACTCTGCCTCATCAGTTATGCTTACAGGCTTCATATAATTAACCGCACTTAAGGTATCAGCAACTGTTGAGTTAGGGCAAGTTGTTAAGGCTCTTCTTTGATCGTTTGTAGCAGGTGAATACTGTGAAAGAATCCACATTTGATTAGAATATATTTTAGATTTAAAATCAGGCACAGAATTTATTACTCTAACAGCTGATGCTGAAGTAACTCCCGTTGTTGATGTTGCTACTAAGCCTGATGAATCAAGCACTTCAAGCCTAGCATCAATTTTTATTGTCCTATATGTACCATTCCTACTAACATTGTAAGGGCTGACAGTATCAGTTATATTATCCTGTTTAGCTCCACCACCATTTAAACCTCCATATTCTTGATTCTGCCAAGAACCCTTACCTATAGGAACTAATGAATAAGACAGCTCGTCTGCTACCATATTGGCTATGTCTATAGTAAAACTTTGCACATTAGGAACTGAATTATTTACAATATTTGTATTTTTAACATCTCTCTTTTTTGAAATCTCTCCTAATAAATCCCAATCAGTAGGGAATGTACCTGTAGGAGAATCTGTTGTTGCATAAATCTCAAATATAACATTAACTAAATCTCCTGTAACCGCAGGAACATAGTCCTCATTAACTCCAGTCCCAGTCCATTGCACCTGATAAATGATAGGTATATTGGCAGGAATCAAATAATGACCTTGATACCTATTATTCATGCTCTGCATAGGAGGGTATGGTGCGCTACTCACTCCATTATAATATGGTACTATTCCAAATTGTACGCTTGTTCCTGTTCTTAACGCTGTCATATCTTAATATATTTTATATTTCTTATTTAAATAATCTTCTACTTTATTTCTTTCTGTATCGTTTAATGCTCTATCATAAACAATTACCTCAGCTACTGAGCCATCAAAAAAACTGGATGCAATAGTAGGAAGCCCACCAATATACCAATCACAAAAACCAAATTTTAACGTAGCATTAAAAGCAGCATCAGTAACTGGAGTACCCGCCCTACCATTTAAGTATAGAGTCAAAGTATCCGCATTTAATTTATATGATATAATATTATCTTCGGTTTCTGAAGCTGAGGCTATTGCTACTGTTGCTGCTAAATCTGTAGTTCCATCTGATACTTGAGCTTTAAAGGTTGTCGCCTCTCTTTGTCCTAATTGTATTTGTCCTAGTCCTATTGCTGCAGGTTCAAGAGCAAATACTGATTCTTGTGTTGGAGAGGTGTCAGTTGTGTAATTAGATGCTATAAAAATAGTAAAGTCTCCCGATGCCAATGGATTATTAGCAGGAGTGATGCTTTTAAGGTTTTGACTTTTAAGTTCGTCAAATACAAATCGTGTTTTACCATCAAAATCTCCTACATTCCTTGCATCTGCACCTCCTTTAAAAGTATATCTTAAAGGTTGTTTATCGCTAGTAGCTTGTGATACATTATTACTATTCCCTGATCTATCATTCCAAGTACTAACTCTCTTTGTTGGAATGCTAAATGTAACATTGCTGTCTGCAGATAGCCATATCGTCAAGTCTGCTATTTCATTTGGATAATTAGATACAGGAGTAAAGCACTTACTAAATATTTTCCATCCAAAATTCATTTTTATCTGAAGTAATTGGTCATTAGCAACATCTTTGTTTCTTTCTATTGTTAAACTACCATCAGTAAGATAAGATATAGTTGTTTTGCCATCCTGCTCTCCCATGTATGACTTTAAAAACATATCTAGCCATTCATTTGCTAAATCCTGAAGGTTATCCCATCTCTGCTCTATACTTTCGTTTGCCTGTTCTGTTCTATTGTATAAATCTGAAAAATACACTTCAAAAGAATATTCTTCCCAACCGTTTCTTGGTGTTACCTCAGGGTATACAGAATCAGGAGGTGTTATAAGTAGAGACGGGTACTGAGTATTGTGATTGTCATTAAATTCCTCTGTATAACCAAAGAATTTATCTCCATAAACCCATTTGTCCTTCATTGTTGTTACTATATCTGTTAATCTTACTATTGCCATTACATTACTTTGTTAGGGTTGTTTATTTTTTCTTGTACTTTATTATCATATGTGTTTTTTGCTGTAATCCAACTTAAATATGTCATTACATGATAAAGATTTGTATCTTTTACGCTATCTATAGCATTTTTACCTTTAATGTTAAACACTTGCTTCTCCGCTAAGAGATATAGACTGTTAAGCCAACCAAATGGTTTTATATAGGTTCTATATAGTCCTTTTGTGTTCACAGTTCCTGTACTTGTTGTTGTTTCGCCAAATACGAAGGGGAAAGTTTCGCTAATTTTACTGTTTGCTGAGTCAAAAAAAAACTGAACTCCCAAATGATGTCCATTGTAAGTCCTTTAAATTTATCTGCCTTTTCGGCTATTTTATCATCATCATATTCCTCATCAATTTTTCTGCATAATATTGCCATCTGTTGAGGTAATATATCAAATCTTCCATTTTCCATGTCTTTAATATACATATCTAATTGAGTAGCTTCAATATAGTCTCCATATGTATTCTTTTTAAAAAATTCTGATGGAAAGAAATATGTTTCTCCTTCAAAATCAAAAGACCTTGTTCCTTTTGGTTTATATTCTTCGGTTAATTTGTTTATTAGAGATAAAACTTTGTTTATTTGTTTAACATCAACTAAAGCTGTTTCTTCTTTTGTCAATCCTGAAATATAACTAAAAATATCAGCATTCATTTTTAGAGTTTGCGTGTCTGTAAGTTTTACATCTTTATTAAAGTCTTGCATTAATGGTGATTTAAGCAAGTGGTGTTTGTTTTCTTCTTTGCTTTTATCTTCTTCAGTAGCATTTGTGTAATGCTTCTTAATAATAGTTGCTAGTTCACCCCAATACTTTACAGTTATGTCTTTCCATTCTATTGGAATGACAACATCTCTATCAAAATTTTGACTTTTAATATTAATTGTTATGCTCATTTATTTTTTTTAAGTTAGTTAGTATTTTTTTCTGCATTTCTTCTTTTATGTTTATATCTTCTAGTATATCAGTAGTCTCTCCAATAACATCTATTGTAATTTCAAATAATTCCTCTGATAATCTATCCATCAATTCACCATTTTCTTTATTTCTAATGCCTGATAAAAATCCAATACAAGAATACAGTATTAAATTAGGTGTCATGTAAGCCCATTCTGTCCTCCTATCACCTGTTTTTACTAATTTATTAAAAGCATTAGTAAAATCTATAATATTTTCTAACACTTCATTAAAATCTAAGAATTTTTGAGCAGTATAATTTTCTGTAGCTGCATATACAGTCTTTTGGACAAAACTAATATACTTTTTAAGTATATCTTCGTGATATTTGTTCAGACTGTGAAGTTTCATAAAGATTTTCTTATTATTTCGCAATTATATCATTTTTTTTTATATTACACTAGAAGTTTTTAGAAATCACGAAAAGTAAACTACTTTCGCACTATTCCACATATTTTTATTTATAGCCATTACCAAGCAATCCACCATATCATCATGTTTTGCAGATGGAAACTTTACTAATTGCTGTATAAATTCTTCGTTCCACTTGCCATTTAACAGGCTTACTCTGCCCGACTCTAAAGAGGCAGATATATCTTGCACCCTAGCCACCTTATCTTTTGATGGCGGCTTGTCCTCTCTCACATTAAGGCCTGTTTCTTTTTGCAGTGTTTGCACTATTGACTTTCCCGATGCCTTTGGCTCTACATATATTCTACTTCTGTTTGAATATCCATTTTTTTGCACCCATTGAGGTATAAACTTAACCAATTCAGGAAATTCTTTACGTACATTTACACAATCTATTATTTGCCATTTATTATCTTTAAATATATATGCTAATAATGCTGATGGATCATTCTTTTCACTTGCTGTATATGCGGGATCAATAACAAAATCAACTGTGGTTTTCTCGCCTACTTCCATCATTTTAAATTTATCAATTTTTAGCCACTCGGCTTTTATCATTCCTGAATTTAGTGGTGTTGGAGTTTGCATTAGCTGTCCTGCATAGCCATAACTACCTAATGCTTGTTTGTAATCATCTAAAATTGTCTTGCTAAATCTATCTGTCCAAAACAATCCATTTTTGTCATAATATTTTTCTAATTTTTTCGGCTTGACATCATCTGATAATTCTGCAGGTATGCAAATATGTTTGTATTTCAATCTACTTGTATTATCGTACAATAAAAATCCGCTTAAATCGTTATCATGTATTCTCTGCATAATAACAATTCTAATTCCAGTTAATGGATTATTTAATCTTGAGTAAAATGTTGTTCTATACCATTCGTTAGCATTTTCTCTTTCTATTTCTGATGCTGCATTTTGGGGAGATACAGGGTCATCTACTATCAAAAAATCTCCCCCTTGCCCTGTAACTGTTCCTCCTACCGATGTCGCCCTTCTTACCCCCAAAAAATTATTTTCATATCTTGACTTTAAGTTTTGGTCTTTTTTGATGTGAAATAACTCACCCCATCTATCTTTAAACCATGGCGAGTTTATTATATCTCTACTTCTTGTTGAGTGTTCTATTGATAGCTCTGCAGAATATGATGCTGTTATAAATCTGAATTTTGGATTTCTTATCCAACTCCAAACTGGAAACATAACAGTTACTAATAGTGATTTTGTAGAACGAAAGGGAATATTGATTACAATATCTTTCGTTTTTGGTTTATTAGCTATTATTCTTTCCGCTTCTTCTTGTAAAATATCACATAGATATTTATGATGCCAATTAGTAGACAGCTCAATACTAGGTTCAACGATATGCCAAGCCTTTTTAAAAAACTCATAGAATGATAGTTCGCATAATTTTTTTTCTAATGCAAATCTAAGTGTCTCATCAGTTGTTGTCAATGTCATCAAGTTTTGCTCTCAGCTCCTCAATGCTCACATCATCATTTAATTCTATTTTTACTTTTTTGGTAGTGTTATCGTTTATCTCAGATGATGATAATTTTGGTACTGTATAGTTAAGTAATTTTGAAACTGCATTTATATATGCTTCAGGATTTTGATCAAATAATTTATCAAGTGCCATTCTTATTTTAGTTGAATGACCTTCTAAAGCCCATGTTAAAGCGTTTCTGCTAATTTTTGTAGCGGTTACATTATTTTTCTCTCCCTTCTTTCTGCCTTCTGTATTTATTTTACCACCATTTGGGAAATATTTATCAGTAGTGTCTTTATATGGGTTTAATTTATTAAGGTTGCTCTCTCTTAGCTTATGTCTTTTATCTTCACTCATATTTTATTTATTTTTTTAATTAGCGTCTCAAAAAAACCATCAGGCTCATCAATCTCTTTTAGTTTTTTTATTGCCCATTCTATGCCACTTGTTCCTCCCCAACAATCCCAAGCAATTCCGCCACACCCCTCTTCATAAGGTACATCTTTATGTTGTTGGTGTCTTTTAAATGATGCCATACGTGCAATCGTTTCTCTACTCAAATTTTCTTTGTTTTTGAGTTGATTGGCTCTTGCAAATCCTACGGGTGTTAGGCAATCATTTGGATTATCATTTTCTTCCAACCATTTCAACGCCCTCTTTGCATTATTAGTTGCAGATTGCGGATAGTCATTATATGTTTCGGCCATTATAGTCTTTTTATAGAGTCAGCAATTTTATCTATATACTCATCTAGCTCATCATCTAGCATAGCAGTAGTTAAATCTTCGTACTCTTTTTCCATTTGCTCAACATCTACTTCTTCAGGAGTATAAGTAAATTTAATTACCATCTCTCTATCTCCTTCTTCAACATGAACAATAAGCTCTCCATTTGTATGTAGCTCCTCCATTTGTTCTTGAGTAAAGTTTAAAGTATATTCAACATCTTCTTCGTGATCATATGCTGGTTTGACACTTTCTTCCAAGTATTCTCCTTGGTTTGCTAACTGACAATCTTCAAGAGTTTCATACTGACACTCTCCTGTTTGTCCCCATTTATATAATCCATTTTCACATTCCTCGCAAGGCATAATTTCTATTTTTTAATTTTTATATTTTATGATTGGTCACAGTCTCTATATAACATTAGCGTTCCACTAAGAATATGTACTTTAGTAAAATCTGCCATAATCTCACTTCCTGTCCTTAGTATAAATGCTCCATTTCCAAAAACTAACCCATTTAAAGATTGTTGAGCTATATTAGTAGCTTCTAAATTCCTGAACTTAACATTCTCTAAGGCAACAACTTTATAGACATGAGAATAATCTGCACATCCTGTAATTGTTGGTTGAGATGATGGGGTGATAGCTTCCCAAAATAAAACAGGATCAATTCCATTCTCAGTATTGTCAGTTAGTATAACTGTTTGACATCCACATTTTCCATGTCCTTCATATGCTAAATCTGCACTTATTGCAGGTGCTGAGTTTGATGTAATCATTTTTGGTGGATGGTAACGTGCCATATCTTTTTCTTTTTTACAAATAAAACAAAATATATATCATTTCCTACGAAATTATTAGAAATTTTATTAACCTGTCTTTATTCATAACTTTATCTTTTACCATATCTTTATCTTTAAGAGTATTATATACCCTTAACATACCCTATCTATATGAAATTGGATTTAATTCCATACTATAAATATTTTTTATATTTTTTTTACTTCCAAAAGTTGCTTAATAATTAAATTATTTTCCTATACCTTTGGACTTCTTATAGAATATACTGTTGCTCATATCGCAACTAGCATATTTGATAACCTTCTTAAAAAATAATATCATGTTTAAAAAATTAAAGAAACTTAATACATACAAGTTTGGTAAAATAACTATACAACTACTTCCTCCAAAAATAACTTTCAACTTCTAAACATAATTAAGAATATCTAATTATGAAATTGGATTTAAAATTAGGATGCGTACGTAATTATGGTTAAAGAAGGGGAATCACAAAATCGACGGATTTCACTTTTAACCTTCCCTTTTTTTTTAAAAAACAATCTTTTTTTTAACTTTTTTATTAAAAAAATGCTTTTAAAAAGTTTTTAATAAGTTTTTTTGCGAAAACTTGCATAGGAAAAGAGAAAAATCAGCACCTAATAAGCTATTCTTTAAACTAATTTTAAAACATTGTAAAAAATTAAGCATAAAAAAAGACCTATCAAATCAATGATAAGTCTTGTATTTTTGGCGTGTTTTATATTAACAGCCTAACAAAGCGAGAAAAAATAATATTGTCAATATAAGATTGCTCGGGTTAGTCTTTGGAAGTTGTCCACTCATTGTTTTATATTTAAATTAATATCTGTCTTTGATCCGTCCCACTCTTTACCATTTAAAAACCATTTAAAGGACTTTTGATAAATATTTACATTGGGCAAAGCGTTCAATCTTTCCTTAGTTGTTGGAGTAAACCAACCGCAATTGGTAACTGTTAGCGTTCGCTGTGGGTCGTTGTATCTGTATGCAATGGGGTTGCCGTGTAGCTTTAAAATCGTAACGTTTGGCAATACTTCAACCGACATATTTTGTTTCTTAAATTTCTGTGCGTTCATAAATGCTGATATACTTTCTTTTGTAATTGCTCTCATTTTATTATTGTTTTATAGTTAGTAAATTATTTATTTATTTTGTCTAATTCTGGGGCGATATACTCCCAAAAATCATTTTCTTTCTTTCTTGATGCGTGGAAACTTGCCAAACATTCAGAGTTAAGATAATCAAGAGAAAAACCCATCTCTGCGGCTATCTCTAAAGATTCTTTTAAGCTTGTATCGTGTTCCCTTAAATAATCCATCGCCTTGGAGTAGTATATTATTTCAACATCAAAAAAACCGCTTTCGGCTAAGTCTCCGAAGATTTCGTTGCTGTCTTTGTGTCCTAGCTCATCGCAACAGCTCAAATAGTCTAGAGCGTCATCGCCCAAGTATTTAAGCGTTAAGCCTTGCAAAGTGTCTTTTATTAGTTCGTTTTTTGCGTGTTCTCTGTCCTCTGCTGACTCTTTGTAGTTGATAGGGTTGTTCGGGTCGTGCTGTGTGTGTGTGTCCATTGTTTTTAGTTTTTAGTTAGTTAATTAATATAATGATATTCTTTTATTTGTTTTTAAATCAAATTTAAAAAAGTAAAACTTGATATATTCTTTGTTTTTATATTGCTTTTTTAATTCTTGAGGTATTGCAAACACTGCATTATCCTCATAAGTTGGCTTTTCCTCTCCAAAAGAATCAAAACATGCTCCAAAGGTTGAGAAAGTATCGTTAAATTTTTTACTGAATTCGTGTAATTTGTCAAATACTTCATCCTCTGTGTTATGCATTGATATGTAAGTGTTTAAATCGTCTTTTAATATATATTTTGTTGTATCCATTTTTTAAAGTGTTTTAATAGTTAGTTAATTATTTATTTATATAAGGTTTAAAAGTTGCGTAAATGCTAAATAAAGCGCAACCATAAGACAAACCGCCACAACATTGAAAATAATCTTGTCTTTTTTACTTGTCATTGCTTGGATGTTGTATTTTGTATGATCGTTTATCCTTACAAAATCGGCTGCCTGCTTGCCGTTCATTATTTGCGTTTGCTTTGTTTTCTTGTTTGTTATTTTGTAATCAGTCATTTTTTTAGTTTTATGAATTAATAGCCGCGTTAATAGTAAAAGTAAGTAAGGCAATAAAACCGCCCGTATAAATTAAAGTTGTGATTGTTTCAATTGTTTTTGTCATTGTTTTTTATTTAGTTAGTTAATTAAATTCTTGGCAAAGATACAACAAAAAAACAAATTACCAAATAATTTATAATAAATATATAAATAATTTACAATTTATATTGATTCTAAATAAAATATTTAATGTTTGCAATATATAGGAACGCACCCGCACGAATAACAAAAAAAACTAAATAACCAAATAAAAAAGCAATTATTTTTAAGGCCCATTATCAAGCAAACCTCAGCCAAAATACCTAGCAGTTTCAACACCCTAGCAGTTTCAACAGGCCGCAGCAGTTTCAAGGAGCAGAAATAAAAAAAAAGCCAAGAGAAATTACTCCCTTGACTTCTTTCAACCAAAACTAACACAACCTCTTTTATATTTTCACATAAGTCTTAAACCTAAGTATCTTATTGATTATGGACTGACTTACCTTATACATAGATGCTAGATCATGCTGAGTATACTTACCTGTCTTGTAGTCTGCTCTAACCTTCTGTGCTTCTTCATAAGTGAACTTACGCTTGGCATAACCTCCACCTCGCATATCTTTTCTTTCGTATATATTAATACTCATATCGTTTTATTAAAATAGTTATCAATCACTTCTATACTCTCATCTAACCCTTTAGTAACCCTAGCACAATACCCTTGCTCATTGAGGTATGCTATCCATTCTTTCTGCTCTTTGGTTGGATAAGATTTTTTATCCTTCTTTATTTCTAAGAACAATCCGTGATAGACACCCCCCCCCTCTGGGGTACCCCCCTCCTTGCCTCCCCCTCTCTCCATAGGAACGCAGATTTGTAAATCAGGAAAGCCTTTAACATATCCTGTAGCCTTAGCCTTTACTGCTTGTTTAAAAGATGTCCTTATACCTCCTAAAGATGCACAATACTTAGCATTAGGATATTTTAGTTTAAGATACTTTACTACGCCTTTTTGTACTTCTTCTTCTTGGTTTCTCAACTTTTTTTTGTTTTATAGATTCTTTAATTTCTTTACGAATATCCATCATTTTATTATAGACTCTTGATTCTAGTTCATCAATATCTAATGCAAGATCAAGTACCTCGTTCTCTGCCTCTCTTATTCTTAAGTTTAAAAAGATGCAGTAAATTGCAACAATAACAAATAATATAGTTCCCATATAGTGTGTTTTTAATTAATAAGTAGTTTCTCCATATTGTCCCTCAACATAGATGTTTTTATATATTATATCCATCTCAGCATTCCTAGACTTAGTGTGTCTTAATACCTTGTCTTTCAACGCTTTATCGTTTTTTATCATCTCAATATCATTAGTCAAAACAAATGTATCTATCTTAGAATATTTGTATTTTCGTACAGACCCTTTCTTTTTATAACCATACTCTACAATAACTCTATAGATAGGGCTACCCATCGCTATTTAAACTGTCGTAAGTGTCTTGAGTTATTTCGCAAAGCTCATTACCATTCTCATCTTGTAAAATTCCTTTGTGCATCCCATTCTGATACCATTCGCTAACTATATTAACAACCTCCATTTCTGTAAGTCCGAGTCTTTTAATAATGTTTTCCTCCATAATATAATCTTTTTTTAAATCTTGTTTTTTTCTAATTTAGTTTGCAAAGCTGCAAGACCTCTCCAAGCAACCTTAGCTAAGTGTAGTACACCATCATCATCTACTTTATCTGCATCAATAAGATGTCTTGTAAGTGCATCTAAATGATCTGTACTCTTACTTTTATCCCAATGCAATGGCTTGTCAGGATGATGCTGTTTATTACCTTGCAATGATACTCTTGAAAGCTCCATTAAAGCATCAGGAAAATACTTAAGCACACCTGTGTATACTGGATAACCCTTTCTTTTTGTCATTTATTTTTTATTATTATGTGCCTCTCCATACTTGTAATCACTATGCAAACCTCCCGTTCTAGTTTCGTGTTTTTTAATGTTTTCTTCTATATTATTTACTTCTTTTCCTCTAGTCATAACATAGGATAAAACTGCATAGCTCATCCCCCATATACACAAAATTAATGTAATAGTCTCAATCATATCTTAATTTAAAATTCGTCATCATCTGCAAATTTAGTACAAAAATAGGCTTCTAAGACACATATTATTATAATTATTAACCAAACTGTTGTTAATATCTTCATTTTCTTAAACTTTCTCCCTTCATAAATACAACCTTACAAAGCCTTTTAATCCTGTCGTAAATCCTTTCTCCATACCTTTCTTTAATTGCACTAGCATCAAGATTAGATGTTAATAAAAGCATCTTTAAATCATCTTCAGCTTCAAATATAGCATTTTCTACTGCATCTATTTTAGTACCATAATCATTTACTATTTCTTCAGTACCAATATCATCTATAACAATGAATGGACTTTTGTATTCTGTTACATTATGCAACTTTCTAGCGGGGATAGGTTTTAGTATTTTACCTTTTTTAGCATTAAATATTAAAGGCAAGACACCTGTAAGTATAACAGACTTACCTCTACCACAATTACCTATTAAAAACAATCCTTTACCTTGCGTATCTGTTAGCCAACTTATAACATGATTATACTCGTCAAGATGTTTATACTCTTTAATTGTTTTATCTACAAGCATAAAAGCATCTTTAAATAGTTTTTGGCATTCTTGTAGCGTACCAAAAGAATATCTTTTGTAATCTCTAACCTTTATATGTGTTGCATTTTGTAATGTTTCTTCTAGTGTTCTCATATTAAAATTTATTATAATCTTGATTAGATAATTGTTTTCTACCTGTTTTATCTTTAGGAGTGTTTGATTCCCAATGCCTTACAGCACTTTTCCAATCTCGCATCTTATTCCTGCCGACCATCCAACCATTGCTAGAGTAATAATTATGAAACTTCATACTATCTACTCTATTATCTCTTTCATTACAATAAGTTTCAACCTCGTCTACAGTAGGCTCAACAAATCTTTTAATAGTAGGCTTTTTAATTTCTATATCTAAACCTGCAATATCATCAGGATTAATACCTTTTATATTGTAAACATCGTATTTGTCTAATACTTTAATTACAGCTTGATGAGGTCTTGAGTTTTCATTAAGAGTGCCATATTGAAAGTCTACAAACTTTGCTATAAACCATTTATTACCATTATCAAATATTTTGATCTGCTCTGCAAAATACTTGACAGCTTCTTTCTCGCTTATCTTACTGCCTATTCTAATTGATGCAACCTCAAAGTCTGTTTCCCATATTCCTGCGTGATTACAATCATCTAATATATATAACCATAATAATTTATACTTTGAAGGCAGGTTTCTTATAAAACCTTTTTTCCATTTGTCTGTATCTGTAAATCTTTTTGCCATTGTGTTTTAGTGTTTAAGTTAATAGTTAGTAAAAAAGGAAGGGGAGGAATTGTAATCACTCACAAAGTATAATCGCTGAATTATTAATTTGAATTACTAACCTCCCCGACCTATATCATAGATTAGAATGGTAAATCATCCTCATCTTTAGCCTTATCTGTCTTTACTTCTTTTGGTGGCTCATAAGTATTCTCATAAGCATAGTGAGTAGCACCTTTCTCAGAAGGCTCTCTTCTTTCTGCTATTGTAATATTACACCAACCTTTTTTAGCTATTTTTTGTAAATCCTCAACCTTGAAACTTGCGTTAAATAAATCCCCATATTGAGTAGTTACTTTTTTAATGCTACTTGCTACATAATTTTTTTCTGCCATTTTTATTTGTTTTTAATTTTTAATTTATACTCGTTTTTCTTATCTATTAAATCATTTAATCTAATAGATAGTTCGTTCATTTTTCTTTCAACCTCTACAACCTCATGTATATAATAATTATCATCTAACATAAGAGTTCTTTCTATTTCGTCATAATTTTTTTTATATGATTTTAAAATTCTAACAAACGCATCATGTTGATTTATATTGTGTATTATAGTTGCGTGGTTTTTATTTAAAATATCCCCTATTTCCTGATAAGTTAAGCGAAAAATATTTCTTAATATACCACAATATAATCTTCTAGCATCCACAATAATTCTTACCCTACTTTGAGATTCTATGTGCATCCAATCTAAGTTATATCTTTGAGATATTTCAGACTTAATTTTTTCGTCTCTTTCTTTTGTAAATTCTAATTTATATCTAGTCATCTGTCTTTTGTTTTACTAATGATTCTACAGCCTTAAAGTTATATTCACCTTCAACCACAATTGAATCTTCTTTTAAATCTATTTCAATAATATCTATAACATCTTTTACTTCTATGTTTAAAAATTGTGCAAGTCTTTGCATTTGATAGTATCTTAAATGATAAGGATTTTCTATATACTTCTCTATAGTTGATCCTGTAATATTTAATATTCTTCCAAATCTCTGTTTAGATATTCCTCTTATTCTTAGTATTGCCTCAAGTTCATTTCTTGAAGTTCTTACTTTGTCATAGTCATTTTTCATTTTATTTTATTTAGGGTTAAACATTCCACTCTTTCTCATTTGTTCGTATTGATGTTTTGGGTCAGAATGTATTTCGTTTTCTTTTATTTTTCGTAGTATCTGATCTGCATCTATATCGCTAATATCATTTAAAGAACTCATAATTTCTTCTTGTTCACCTATAGGTATTGATGTGGTATGTAAGAGGTTCTCAATGTAGCCAAGTTTCCACAGTTCTGCTTCTAATGGTTTCCCATCAAGAACCTCATCCATCCAGTCAGACATTAGTCTACAATCTCGTCTTGTCCAAATACTCCTTGCTCGTAGAATCCTGCAACCTTAAGAACAACTCTTGACATAGCTCTTTTTTCAGCCATAGCAACAGGAAACTTTTTACCACCTCCCATTAGATTAGAGTCGGAAGCTTCACCAAAACTCATCATGTTTCTAAGTTCTTTTCCCTTATAACCTACTTTCATACTAGCAGTTGCTCTCATTACAACCCAGTCTTTCTCCATTACTACAGGCTCATAAGCTACTGAAATATTTTGTTTAGTTACAATCTTATCTATACCAGTTCTTGTAATAATTACAAAACCTCTTTTGTCTTTGTAGACATCTTCTTTAACTAAGCCATTCTCTATGAATAGTCTTTTTAAAGTTTCTTCTTTAGTTTCTTTTACTTCTGTTGTGTTTTCCATTTTTTTCATTGTTTTTAAAATTTAATTAATAATTAGTTGTTAAGTTTATATTCTACGATACTAGCTGTTTTAGGACTGCCATCTAGTTTTTTATACCTAGTAGGCACATCTAAGTCTTGAGACTCTATATTGTAGCCTCGTTTTCTTAGAGAATATATAATACTTGCTAGTCTGTAAGCACCATACTCGTTGATTGCTTCTTTTTGTGTTAATCTTCTGCCTTGTTTTAGGTGACGCAGAATATCACTCGTTTGTGTTTTCACGATTCAATAATTTTAGTTAATAGTTAGTTTAGTTAGTAGAGTTATTTTAAATACTCTCTTATTTGAAAGTTAATATTATTTAATAGTAACCTTGCTTTTTCTTTAGAATTAATTTCTTGCTTTAATTCTATAATTTGTAGTTTCATTTTACGATTATTATCTCGTAATATTTTAATCTCTGTTTCTTTAGACTTTTTTACATCTGCTATGATGGCATCTTGAAATGGTGTGTAGTTTTCCATATGTAAAGATTTTAAGTTTATAGTTAGTTAGTTAAAATTCTCTGCAAACATAAAACATATTTTTAAACTACCAAAATATTTACTAAGTTTTTTCTAAAAAATGTGTAATTTCTTTATATTTAACCTAGTATTTATCTTTAACTTTTTCTTTATATTTATCTTTAAGAGTATATAATACCCTATACAAAGAGTTATTAAAGGGTTAAATTATGATGGCCAAACAACTATCATTTAAAAATAATGTGTTAATCTTGCGACTTGTCCGCTTTCTTTATCGTGTAAGAATGCCTCACAAGCTTTTGGAACTCCTGTAAATCCTTTGCGTGAGTGCCAACTATCTGATGCAGATGGGCTTCGCATATACTCTACAGTAACTCCAATAAAATCTTTAGCGTCTAGCCATTTGTGCTTTACTTTGTGATGTAAATGATGTAAATACCAATATCTGTATTTAGTTTCACTCCACATTTGAGGTCTTTCTTGTGCCATCAAAAGTGGTAATTTGTCCATTTTTGCACCATCTCCATGCTCTAAACCTATCAAATTTTCACCATATTGATAGTATTTTCTATGTGCAACACTAATATCAAAAGAAACGTCTTTAGCTTTTCTAAACCAAGATTTTAAAGTATGAGCTAAGTGGAATCCACTTTGATAATCATGATTACTCATTGAGTGTAAAACATCTACAGGAGCTATTTCCCTTAACATCTCTATCACTCTAACATATAACATCAAAGCTATCTCATAATGCTCCCACCATTTACCATCAGTATCTTGATGTGTCCCTTTGGTTGTAGTGTTATATACATTGTCTATATGTAAGACATCATTACCAATGCAAAATAAAATTCTATCAACATCAAAGCCTTTAGATTTTTCTATAAGCCCTTGAACGCCCTCTAAAACTCTCATAACAGCAGTTTCACAGTCATATGCCTCTCCTGTCTCTAATTCATTAGCATACTTTCCTATATGAATGTCTGCAGGATTTATTACTAAAAGATGATTTCCTTTTTTTCTTTTAATCTCTTTATAGTCAGGAGAATATTTTTCTATAAAGCTATTAACATTATCAAATATTTGATTCTCATCTAATCCACAATCTTCTTTAGTTACTATTGAAAATCTGAGGTCACCACTAGCTGATTGCCAGTGCTTTACAGATACAACATCTTTTTTATTTATACCTCTTTCAGCAAGGTGCATATCTAAAGCTGTATTGTCGTTAAAATTATCTATTGAATTTGCTCTAAACTTATAGATGAGATTTTCCTCCTCTATAGTGAGTCTTAATCGTTTACCATTTTTTATCATACTCAAATTTATTAAAAAAAAATATTGACATAAAAAAAAAGTGAGAAGTTATTAACCTCTCACTCTTAACTACTAACTATCCAACCATGAAAACACTCAAAGTAGGAATACAAATATACATTATTTTTTTGATTCTTTACCGAAATCTGCAAAAGATTGTCCAAATAACATAGCCAATAAAGACCACCATATTTGACTAACACTTGCCTCATCTACGTCTAATGCTCTTGCAATTAAAGGCACCACCATAGATGCAATACCCATCCATACCTTTTTTGATGTTAAAAGTTTAGTTATTAAATACTGTTTCATTTTTTCTGTTTTTAATTAATAATAATGCCAAATAAGATTTGGGCTTTTTTGTTTATCGGTGTCGCAATGTATGAAATTTTTACCAATTCCAATGCGATTAATCCCCATTTTTAAAAGAGAGTCTATAATTTTATATCTAGTAGAGCTGTCAGATACTGCTATATCACAGGCATTACATGGTATATTCATATGTGAAGAATTTAAAGCTCCACCTACCGAAGTATTATGTTTTGGAGACCTATATCCTGACGTAATTTTAAAAGGAACTCCTGCTAACTCTCTAGCATTGTCTAGCTTACTTAAAAAATCAAGACACATATTTTCTCCTGATCCGCTATCTGTAGGACAATCAAATTCGGACAACTTAAAATGTTTAATATCCATATTTCTTAACCTATCATTATACCACTTACCTGCCTTGACCTCTGTATTTCTTTTTATAGCCATTTTGACTTTTTGAAGCGTTTTTAGAATGAACGCCCTTCCTTTTTTTCTTAGAATTTGACTTAAAAGTAAAAGTAATTTTAGCCATATTATTTCTTTTTGGATAACTTAAAAAACTTATAAAGTGTGAAAACGATAGCCAATGATGTACTGACTAAAAGTAATATTTCGTTACACTCTGCCAAACTTAATCCTAAAACTCCCCCATTTGCAACTAGCACCTCTGTCGTATCTTTCATTGAATTTTTCATTTTTTTAATAACAAGCTGATTGTATTGTTCCTTTTAAATATATATTTGATCCTGTTCCACCATCCTCCCTAACCATTGGAAAAAGAATGTCTCCTGCAGTTAAAGTATCTGCTACGAATACAGTTTCGTTAAATGCTACTAAAACATCATTACCACCTCCTCCAGTTACTGTAAACTCATCAATTATATCTATAACATGAGGAGAAGATGAAGACGTAGGAGTTACTTTGCAAATAGCTATTTGCACGTTATTAGAGCCGTTAGATGTAATATATCCACTAATTGATTTTACTAGAGAAGATTCAACAACGTGAAAAATCATTCCCGTTCTAAACAAAACACTATTATCTATTGTAGAAACCCCTGTAGTTATGGTACTTGCTCCATAATCCTCTCCAAATAAATATGGTGATCTAGTGTTAGCAATATCCTCGCCCTTAAAATAATTATTAGCACCAGTTAAATAACCTTGAAGCTCATAATTTGTAGCTCCCACTTTAGTTTGCGGAATCCAACTTAAAGCACCATCGTTATATCCACTTCCACTATTTAATTTAGATAATACAGTTCCATTATTTGCGTCAGCATATCCTTTAGGGTTGTGTATATTCGGGTCTACAAGATTTTTATGTTCGTTTGATGCCATATTATTATTTTTTTTAGCAATCTATACAGTTGCAGTTACACTCACCTCTTAAATAAGGATTACCACAGTTTAAACACCCATCAACACCATTATATCCATATATACTATCGTAAAATATCATTCCATGATTCTTATATGTATCTCTCATGCTGTTAGGTCTGTTAGACTGATAAGTAGGGTAATTACCACTCTCATCAGTTGAATGTAAAAAATCCATCATATCATTAGCGAATATATCTGCCTTTCTGTAAGTGTCTTGTTTAAAAGTATTATAAGTATCTTCACTTATTATTCTTGAAAACTCATCTATATTATGCACCACCCCACTAGATGATATGTTGCTCATAATGTCATTTACAACCTCAAATCTAACAAACCAAGAAAGACAGTCCTCTAAATAATACTGCATAAACTCTTGATTATTAGCACTTAAAGTGCCATCATTGTGTTGCTGCTTTAATTCTGCATAAAACTTTTCTCCTAAAAGAGGTCTAATGTGTGCTAGTTCAGCTAAAACAATAGTGTTTTCAGAAACTAATACAGGGTCTGTATTTTTATTAGTAAATGTTTTGTCAATTACCTCTCCTGCGGAAACTAATGTTGTATATTGTCTTGTATTAGCCATGTCTTATTGTTCTACTGTTATTTCTTTTGTCTCATCTATCTCTCCATCTCCATCCTCATCTTTTTCAACAACTATAACTTCTCTATCTGCAACAAACATATCACCATCTTCTAACATAGGTAAATCCTCATCTATTAATGCTCTTTGCTCGTTTATAGTTAGAACCTCTCTAATGTCTACATCGTTAGAGTAAGAGATTGGCGGCTCATAATGTATCTTTAAATCTTTAGGGTCATAGCCAAGTTCATTGTAAAGAACTGTTCTTATTCCGTTTAGTATCAGCTCAGAAGTATCTCTAATTACTGTAGTCATAACTAAATCATAAGCAATTCTAATCTCACTTCCTGTATTATTCATTTTACCTGAACTTACAATACCTGATAGTGATGGCTGCCATCTATTAGCGGTTATAATGTTTTGGTCGGTAATTCGTTGTAAATCTATCCAACTTCCCTCTTGATCATCTTTTATAATCTGAACATTGGCAGGAGATGTATCTCCATTTTTTACAATAAATAATATCTTACCATTATTTCCTTCTCCTACAAACTTCTTTTGAGCTTCATGAACCATTTTTTGTGCTTCTTTCTCGCCCATGTCTCCGCTAATCTCTACGATAGCAGAAGGTTGGAAGCCATTTAAGAATTTAGTATGATTCCATTTACCTATCTCATAATCAACACAGATATGCTCTAGCGCAGCTATATAGTCAGGTAATCCATAAAAGTTAAATGTAGGCTCGTAATCCTTAAAGTGAATTACAAACTTATTGTGTGCTACCCTAGGATATATAGGCAGTCTTTTTATTTTTTTATCTACGTTCCAGTATTTGCACCAGTCAGGGTTTACATAAACCTCTTTTTTACTCTTTGACATTCTAACTGTCGTAGCATCTAGGTGGTATAAATTAACTCCACCATCATAAATAACGCACTCCATATATGCGTTTCCAAAAGTATAATAGTCGTCAGCTAATTTTTTAAAGACATCTCTCAAAGATTCTTTGTCAGCGTTTACATCTTCAATAAATTCTCTTAATGATTCGTTCTCACATACAAATTTAGCACCACTTGTAAATACAGTTTTTTGTGCTAGTACACTTCTATGAGTAGATGATTTACGCTTTAACTCAGCTAAATACTGAGGAAAGAGATTGTCATCACCAAAAGGAACCCACTCATTATTTAGAGCTTTTAGGTCTTTAGGCTCTGTTATACTTGGAGGTACTGTAAGGTCAAATACTCCAAATTCAAAAGTATTAGTCTTTTGATTTTTTCGCTTTACTTGAGCTTTCTTTGGATTTTTTGCTAGTGTTTTTTTCATTTGATTTTTCTATTTTGTCTATACAATCTGTTATATTCAATTCCTCATAAGCGTAAGCTAAATCTGCTTGGCTTAATTCGGTTCTAAAATCTACACTTTTTTTACCTGCTAGTCTTACTCCTTTTATTACCTTACTGTTTACTTTATATTCTGCCATAGTTAAATATATATTTGTCAAAGTTACACTTCTTTCTTTATTACAGTCGCACATAACTAAAAAGATATTAATAAGAAAGTGTTATTAACTAACACTCTCTTATTTAATCTTAATTATTAAGCTGTTGTCAAAGTTAATCCAGTCGCACCTAAAGTGATAGTACCACCATAGTTTCTAGGCGTTTCATACATGATACACCCAACTGTAACAGTAACACCAATCTCATCAGAAAATGCTGCTCCTGTTCCTCCCTCAACTGATCTTAAAGTACAAAATTGCTGAGTTTTTGAAGCATTATCTTGATTTGGTAAAGTATTAGACACTCCAATTACTTTATTAGATGCAAAAGTTCCTGCAGGAGCAGTAGTACCTGAAGTATTGTCATTGTTATCAATAACCATTACCATCAAGCATTTACCACCTTCAAAGTCATGAAGACCTTTAAACTGAGCTGCTGTAAGTCCTGGTATGAACCACGACACAGTACAATCATATGCTGTAAACTCTTTACCTTCGTTAGTTGCTGAAATAGTTAAAGAAGAAGATTCTATTCTACTCTCATAAACTCCCCAGTCAGCATCAACTCCTCCAACATCTACAATAGAATTTATATCATGATTTGTAGGATCAAAACTAACTACATCAGTAGAAACCCACTCTCTAATTGCTATAAGGCGTGTTCCACCTACTGCTTGTAAGTCAGAACAATTAATTGCCATTCCATCTGCTATTGCCATATTATTTTATTTATTATATTATTATTAATTTGTAGTAGATTGACTTGCGCCTGAATATAAACTTATATCACCTGTATAAAGTCTTGGAGCCTCATATTGCTTACAGCCCATAGTTACAGTTACACCATTATCATCATTATATGCAGCTCCTGAAATACCTTCTGCTCCAGTCATACTAGCAAAAGTTTGATTTCTGATTTCTGCCTTTTCATTTCTATACTTCTGACTTACACCTAGTACATAATTTAAACCATTATTACCTACTGCTATAACCATCATACAACTGTCCATAAGTTGCTGTAATACAGCCATCTTATCAGTTGTCATTTCAGGCATCATAAAACTTAAAGTACATTCATACGAGGTAGAGCCATTCTCTTTAGCTGCAGTAACAGTTAAAGAAGGTAATTCGTTCTTGAACTCATAATTAAACCAAGTAGCTGTTGAGCCTCCTGTATCTACAATACTAGATATAGCGTGAGAAGTTGGATCATTAGTATAACCAATAGTATCTCCTGATGCCCAAGTTCTAATAAGAATATTTCGTATACCACCTGCTGCTTGTAAGTTAGAACAATCTATATTTATTCCATTTGTTATTGCCATTTTGTTCTTTTTTAAAAGTTAAAAAAAAGTATTTAGGGAGAGATTTCTCCCTCCCTATCTACTATATAAATATTACGATGTAAGTGTTGCTCCGTATACTAAACTACTCCATCCGTATTGGAAGCCCATAGTAAAGTATGAACGAACATACATGTTGTCAGATACCTCATCATAGAACATTTTTAACTCATTTTCAGGTGCATTAACATCAGTACCGATAAATAAACTATCTACTGCTGCATAAATTACACCATTCATTGAAGTAAAACCTGCTGCTGCTGAATCAACTACATCAAAAATATCAGGTCTGTCTGCTCCTGTTCTTGCAGTTAAAGCCTCATCCCAAACATACATAGGAACTAACTCAATACCTCTAAAGAATAATCTGCCTTTTCCTGTTTGTGCTTCTGAGTGTCCGTAATCAACAGCTCCATTTGTTGCTACTGCTGTTAAACTAGCGTACCAAGCATTGTAAATATTTGGAGTTACAAACATTCTCTTTCTACTTGCTTCTACTTGTTGTAATTCTGAAGGAGCTCCTTCAAACGCTTGTCCTAAAACTGTAGCTGCATCTGCTGTAGGTATTCTTGCTCCTACAACATTATAGTCTGCTGCTGCACCTGATCCTGTTACTCTTTGTAAAGAACCTGCGTCAGCGAAAGTAGCATCTGCTCCTAATTTATTCCAAAGACCTTCTCCCATTGATTCGTAAGAACAGTCTGCTACTGCAGCTCCACCTGTAGCAAAACCTGCCCAGATGTTTCTGCTCATATCATTCATTATACCATTTCTAACTCGGTTAATGATAACCTCTGCTAATTGTGTACCTGTTAAGTCAGGCATGTTAATGCCGTTCTTGTAAGACTCTACAATTACTTGGTCTTTAAACTCAGTCCAACATTGTTCTTGTTTTACAGAACAATTTAAAACCTCTATTGTTTTGTTTGTTACAGTAAATCCTGCAGGATTACAAGTGTTAGTTGTAGTACAGCCTGTATTTAGTGCTGTTATTCCTCTTAATGCAGGAGCCATAACTATTTGTTGCTTATATTTCACAGATGGATATATAGTGTAATTACCACTAATACTATCTGAGTGAAACATAGGCTCTAAAAGAATTTTTGAAGCGTAGGTACCGTTATATGCGGTCATACCCCCTCCTTGTAGTGCTACATTTGCCATTTTTTTTGTTTTTTAATTATTATTATATATTAATTTTAGCTAACATTCCATTCCAAAATGCAGCATCTTTATTCTCTACTTTGTTTTCTACTACTGCAGGGTCTCCGTCTGTAGAGATTTCAGTTCCCTTTGCATCTGCTTTACTTAATAAAGCGTTTAGTCTTTCTACCTCTGCTGTAAGAGTTTCTTTTTCTCCTTCCAACTCAGCAATAGACCCATTAAGCTCAATAGATTTAGCTTCAAAATCAGAGAATTTATTTAAAATCTCAGCTTCGTCTGCTATAGTTATTTCGCTAACTTCTGTTGATTCAACAGCATCGTTGTCAGATGATTCACTTTTTACTCTTGCGATAATATCTTCAACTTTACCATTAAACCAAGCCTTTAACTCATCAGTCATTTTTTTACTTTTTAAATTAACACTTAGTTTATTAGATATTTCTTCGTTTGTAATATTTTTAAACTTAGAAACATCATATTTGGCTGCTACTTTAATAGCATCCGAGATAGAATCAACAAAGCCAAGCTCATATGCTTCTTCAGCATTTAACCAAGTCTCCTCATCCATCATTTCTTCTACCTTATTGTAAGGTAATTTTGTTTTTTTAACATATATATCAGCAATTTCACCACTTATTTTATCTAAAAGTTTTGCTGTTTTCTTCATTTCTTTAGCTTCTCCCATAGCTCCACCCCATGCGTTGTGAATCATAAAAAGAGAGTTTTCAGCCATAACTACATTGTCTGCAGCTAGAGCAATAACACTACCCATACTAGCAGCTATACCTTCAATATAAGCTGTAGTCTTTGCAGTTCTTTTTTTGATGATATTGTAAATAGCCATTCCATCAAAAACATCACCACCTACACAATTGATGTGTATATTTAAAGGAGAGTTTTTGTAAGGCTTAATTTCATCAATAAACGATTGTGCATTTAATCCATATGCACCTATTTCATCAAATATGTATATATCTACTACGCCATCTGATTTTTTTCCACTAATGTTGTACCAATTTTTATCCATAACAGCAAAAATATATTATAGAATTTTAAATTTTACGCAGTTTTTGGAATAAATTTCAATAAGTTATATTTGAAGTAGCTTCAATCTTCTTTCTCTCCTTATAAACTATAGTCTGAGCTTGTCTTTCTGAGATGTGATATTTAATTGACAAATCCATAAAGGTGTGCGTTCTATTACCCTCATTATATTTTAAAATAGAATCAAAATCATATATTATCATATAATTTCTTAAAATCTTTGGACTTATTATTCCTTTTTCAATTAGATGTCTTATAGTATCTTTAGAAGTTGCTTCTCCAAACCTTAATGAAACCTCATCATTTAATATTTCTAAATATTCCTCAACAATTTCAATGTCGTTTTGTCGTCTAGCCATATTTATTTTTTAGCTGTAGATTTTTTAGCTTTTGCTTTTTTAGCTCTTGCTTTTTTATTTTTTTTTGCTTTTTCCTCAAATAATTTTACCTCAGCCGCTACCTTTATATCATTTTGTTCTTTTTTAATAAGTTCAGCAATCCGATGAAAAAATTTAACTACTCCATCTCTACAGCCTTTGCAAGTCATACTTTGTTTAACATTTGGAAAATGTACGTGCCACAATTTAAAAAAATAATCTAAAGCACGACCATTATACATATTCTTTCCGTTCATGTCTTTAAGATTTACTTCTTGATTGGCTACTATTTCATTTTTTGTTTCTTCGCTTAGTTTAGATAGAACTACATCAAATTGATTTTGCATATTATAAAGTTTAGTTATTACTTATCCCACTTACCTAAAGGACACTCTCCAAAAAATTCTTTGGTTAGAGATGCTTTTGCATCTATAAAGCAAGTACACTTCCCGCATCTTGCTCCTTTTGACCATTTAGGATATTTTAACATTAAGAAGTTTCTGTAAAAGTCGCACTTTTTACACGTATCTAATCTATCTTTCTTTACTTTTTTATCAACAAACATTTGTTTACTTTTTTTAATTATTAAAATGTTGCATTAGCCTGAATTACACCTACTGTATTCTGACTATCTGTTATATCTGATTCCACTACTACTACCCGTCTTTGTCCTTGCATTGCTCCCATCATCTGAGATTGATTGTTAGCACTAAACTGAGCTTGAGCAAACTGAGGAGAACTTAACAAACCACCATCAGCAAACTTAACACCACCACCTGCAACATTCATTGCAGACAATTCGTTTTTAAACATTGCTGTGCTTCTTTTGTTTATTACAGCCTCACCGCCTTCTAACTCATTTACTCTACCTCCAACTGCAAATTTAACACCTCCTTGTGCGTGACTAGCTCCATGTACCATACCTCCATTAGCATATTCTTTTACAACACCACCATCACCAAAAGACTCTTTTAATGCTTTTAGATTTGCAATCATAGACATAACAGTTCCTAATGTAGTAAGCATTGCTATAATATTAAAAGGAAACTTTAGTTTTGCTTGTTCAGTAACACCAACCGCAGCATTAGATAATGCTAATACATTATTTGCTATTGCAGCAGCAGCAGATATAGCAACACCTGCTTTTCTAACACCTTGTAATTTTTTATCATCACCTGCTAGTTGTATAAGCTGATCTCCTAACTGAGCTGTACCATCTATATCGGTTTGTAATTTTTCTCTAGTGGTTTCTGTACCTTCTTTGTCTTTATCAATTCCTTTTAATTTTAAATCAAGAATTTTTCTTTCAAGAGCTAATCTAGCTTCACCATCCATAAGCATAATAGGCGTAGACTCTAAAGTTTTCTC